>Ga0247722_10000418_pt1 | contig 26708 bp, 13 predicted proteins | sample MSEWelMarce3H_FC_FD_189094 | JGI IMG/M metagenome (GOLD analysis project Ga0247722, IMG submission 189094) | Subsurface sediment microbial communities from gas well in West Virginia, United States - MSEEL Well Study Marcellus 3H_FC | ecosystem: Environmental > Terrestrial > Deep subsurface >... | reverse complement strand
AACATTTGAAAGAAATGATAGAGCGCACCATATTATCGCATCACAACTACAAAGTAATGGATATTTTAACGTCAAACGATATAAATATTTCCATCCAATATTTAGAAAAGATATATCAAAATTTAGAAGTAATAGAAAGCGACGTATATGTAAAACCGAATTTGGAAATAGTTGAAGAGATTAATTTGATAAAAAGTGAATTATCTTCAATTTTTAGGAATTATGGAACGCAAAACATACACGACTTGCTGGAGGTAACATTTGGAGGCAACTATATGAAAACCATATTTGCACCAAGAGTAATAGAAGGAGCGGTGGCAGTAAATGCGCACGGTTGCGGGATGCAACAATGGGACCACGACAAGTTTGAAGTGTTGAAAATGTTTTTTCATCCCATTCATTTCAAGTCGTTGAACTGGAAAAACGAGAAAAAAAGTGCAACAAGCGATAAATTAATTCAAAAAAATAAAATTGTAGAAGATTTTGTTATTGTGGAAAAGTCATTAAACTTGGACTGTTTTGATATGGCAAGAACGAGTAAAATATTTTCTAGCCGCGTATTTGGAATAAAAGTTGCAGTTCATAACTACGTTCAACAAAAAACATTAATTATAGGGGGTGTTGTTGATAACGTGTTTTTAGAATGCAGTTCTTTCAAGTTTATTACACACAAGTTGGCGGATGTATGGAAAAATGTGCCAAAAGATCCCGAATTTATGACAGAATCATTTACGAAATTTATGAAATCGCTTACTCTGAAAGATTTGCTGGTATATTCGAATGATGAAATTTATTCAAAATACATATCGAGTATGACATTTATTAGCACTAGTAAGCAGAAACAAACGTCGCAGCTCATTAAAGAATTTATGAACACGGATTTATACTCGCAGCGTTCTACCATTATTCAATTGCTTTTTAAATCGCACGAGCACGATCTGCGATACTTGTCTTACTTATTGTATGACATGTTGTCGAATGAATTAAGTCCGCAAGTGGAGTCCAACGACCAAATTGTGCTTTTTAATAGTTTGCCGTGGAATGCGAAGCAGTATTTCAAAGACGCAATGAAGCAAACCGTTTCTTATACGAATACAATATCAAAATATGAATCTGGAAACATGACGCTCGAACAACAGATATGTTTACTAAAAGCAACGGATGCGGTGAAAGAGAAAGCCATGGTAAAGTTGCGCGAAATCAAATCAAAATCGGATGACACGACAACAAAAGCGCGGCAGTATTTGGAAGGATTGTTGAAGATTCCATTTGGCATTTATATCAAGGAAAACATAATGGAAGAATGCAAGAAAATAAAAGATAGTTACGCAAACATGTGCATAAAAAATGACATACCAGAGTTGATGGCGCAAAATAAGGTTTTGCTTACTGGAAATGCGCCACTGACACTAGCGCGTGAACCGTGTGATAGTGTGTTGGAAATAAAAAATTCATGCATTGTAATAAACGACAACATTGAAACTATTGGATTAGTGCTAATTGATAAATTTATTTCAGAAATTTTAAATGACAAGCAGCGTAAAAAAAATGAATATACGACCATTCTACAAAAGATAACAACGTTTATCAAAAAACACAAGGTGGTTTTTTTAAATCAACCTTTGAATAAAAATGACAAAACAAAAATAAAAACAGTATCGACTATAAAAACGAGCATTCACGACTACATGAAAGAATTGTATAATATGTGCGGTTTTAACTCATCTGCGACGAAACCGAATATGGTAGAAGACATTGACGGGTTATGTAAAGAGATGGTTATTGAATGCAATTTAGAATGCAAATCGCCAATAACGAATATAAGTGACATGCGAAACAACATTGTCGAAATTTTAAAAACGGTTGGAAACATGGGAAATTATATTGAAAATGTGCGGAGAACGCTGGATTCTGCCGTCCACGGTCACACGTCTGCAAAGCGTCAAATTGAGCGCATTATCGGACAGTGGATTACCGGTGAATCAAGCGGCTACTGTTTTGGATTCGAAGGACCGCCGGGTGTCGGCAAAACGAGTTTGGCGAAATACGGGCTTGCAAAGTGTTTAACAAATGAAAACGGAGAGAGCCGCCCGTTTGCGTTCATTGCAATGGGTGGGTCGAGTAACGGAAGCACTTTAGAAGGACATAATTACACGTATGTTGGTTCGACGTGGGGGAAAATTGTCGACGTGTTGATGGACAAGAAATGCATGAACCCGATTATTTTTATTGACGAGTTGGATAAAATAAGCAACACGGAACACGGGCGTGAAATCGTTGGCATTTTGACGCATTTGATTGATTCGACGCAAAACGATTGTTTCCAAGACAAGTATTTCAGCGGTGTTGATTTGGATTTATCGAAAGCGCTTTTTATTTTTTCGTATAACAATCCGGAAGCTGTGGACAGAATTCTTCTTGATCGAATTCACCGAGTCAAGTTTAAACACATGTCGATTGATGAGAAGCTGACGATTTGTAGCGACTATTTGCTGCCTGAAATGTATAAAAAAATGGGTTTGAATGCTAATGTCATTCATTTTAGCGAAGAAAACTTGAAATACATTATTGAACGATACACGTGCGAACCAGGAGTTCGGAAATTAAAAGAACTTTTGTTTGAAATTGTTGGAGAGATGAATATTCAACACATCAAGGATAAAACATGCATTCAAGAGCTTCCGATTACATTTACGAATGAAGAAATAAAACTGACTTTTTTGAAAGAACGACACGAAGTTCGCATTCAGAAAATACCGGCAGTTTCGCGCGCGGGTGTAATTAACGGGCTATGGGCGAACGCGGTTGGCCAAGGCGGCATTATTCCAATAGAAGCACACCTTTTCCCGTGCGACCGTTTTTTTGATTTGAAACTTACCGGCATGCAGGGCGACGTTATGAAGGAGAGCATGAATGTTGCGAAAACGCTGGCGTGGTCCTTGTTAACGGACGATGAAATCGAGGCGAATTTGGAAAAGTTTTCAAAAACGAAAATGCAGGGAATTCATATTCATTGTCCGGAGGGCGCCACGCCGAAGGACGGTCCGTCTGCCGGAACTGCAATCACGTGTGTTATTTATAGCATTTTGACAGGTAAAAAAATAAATAATAAAATTGCAATCACTGGAGAGATTAACTTGCAAGGAAATGTCACGGCAATTGGTGGTTTGGATTTGAAAATTATGGGCGGGATAAATGGAGGTGTAACAACCTTCATTTTTCCTAAAGATAATATAAAAGATTTCAATGATTTTATGGATAAAAATGGAACAAAAGATGAAGTGAAATCGATTCTTTTTATTCCTGTATCATCGATTCAAGAAGTATTAGCCATTATTTTTTGCTAGTGATTATTTTTTGTTAGCCATTATTTTTTGTTAGCCATTATTTTTTGCTAGCCATTATTTTTTGTTAGCCATTATTTTTGCTATAATACAAGAAAAATGTAACAACAACAAAAAAAAGAATCTAGCGACGACCGCGACCGCGACTACGAGAATGGCTGCGTCGGTGTTTACCGCCTGACATTTTCATACAAGATGAACCTCCTTTCATTCCGCGCTTTGCACTACGCCTGGCACTACGTTTACTGCTACGCCTGGCACTACGTTTACTGCTACGCCTGGCACTACGCTTGGCACCTTTTCTCGCGCTTTTACTACGCTTGGCACCTTTTCTCGCGCTTTTACTACGCCTTGCACTCCTACCCTTGCCTCCGACTACTGCTGATGGCGCAGAGGGCGCAGGTGCTGAACTTGGAAAAAGTGAGTTTTCTTTTGGTTTTTCCGATGACGATTGGCTTGCTCCCATTTTACTAAATTAAAATAAAATTATATAATTCTATATTATTAATAAATATAATATTTTAAAATTTATTTTATATTTTTATTATTAAAATATAAAATAATATAATATACAAGGGAAAACATAAAAATTAAATCATGTTTGAAACATTATACAAGTTATATCATCAAAAAAATACGTTTCATTTATTTATTATATCATTTATTGTTTTTGCTGTTCTTAATATCATTGAAAATGTCATTCATTATAATATTGGGAAAACATCAAATAAAGATTTTGAATTTTCAAACCCGACACGAATCGATTGGAAAAAAATAATAATTACAATGATTATTTTTGCCTTGTTACAAGGATTTCTAACCATGTATTTTTACTAGATTTTACTAAATGTTTTTACTTTTTTTCTATTTTCCATTTTTCTATTTTTCTATTTTTCTATTTTACATTTTTCCCTGTCATTTTAGATTTCACCGCGCATGAACATCGACGCAATTTCAGGAGTGGATGTGTCGAATCCTGCAAGGTTCAGCGTGTTCCTGTCATTCGGGTCCACAATCGTGAAACAGTTTCCAGTCATTCCAAGAACGATGAGCTTTGCTTGGATTCCCATGACTTCGCGATACCTGATGAGCGCATTTTGTGGGTGCTCGTTGGGAGCATAGGTCTCACAATCCGTGATAATGATGAACGCATCGATCGGAATTTTGCATCTGATGGCATGTTGAATCGGAAGAACGCAATCTGTTGCGCTGAAACTCATCCCATTTGTCGCTGCAAGAGCTTGGTCGAGCGTCATTCCGCGTCTCAACTGAAATTTTGAAGGTGCAATGAGGTCGGTGAGTGTATCGGAGAATGCAACTGCGCTGACATGCGTTTCTGTTTCAAGGTAGAGAAGCGCCATTGCAATGGATGCGTCACGACAAGTCAACACTTTGGAACCGAGGACCGGCGTGCTCATACTTCCGCTGACATCAATTCCCAGCATGATTCTTTTACCAGTGGGCGTCACCGCTCCATACGACAGTTTGAACAGTTGTGTCAGCGCGACAGTAATGTAGATGTTTGGAACCCATGAAAGCGATCCGCTGTCACCACACCCGTTCTTGTAGACCTTTGAAGCGACGAGCACTTTGATGGGGTGAATGCGCGCCTTCACTACTTCCGCCTGATTTAGAAAGCGCGCCTCGATTTCCTTGTACTTTTCGGCAGCAACACCAATCTGGGTAAGTTTTCCGAGGTTTCGCAAAAGTGCCTCCAGGGGCATGGTCTCGAGAAGTGTCAACCAAATTTCCTTGCTTCCAAACAAGGAAGTCGGCACATGCTCGCGAACCAAACGACCAGAGCGAATGAGTGCGCATGCGAGTGGGACGTCTTTCTTTTCTCCGGCCTCATGAATTGCATGCAAATGTTTCAAGAGGTACGCAACTTGTTGAAGTTGTGACTGAGACGATGACGACCCTTTTTTCTTCTGAATCGACCCTGCTGCTTCATCATCTTCTTCTGAAATCACAACGAATGTGTCATCTTCGGCTTGAGCGGTGGGTTTTACAGGGGTGGCAGATGACGGCATGACTGATGTTAGCGCCGAGACAAATCCTGCAACTTTTGAAGCAACTGTCTGAGCACCGGTTTTTTGTGCGATGGCGGCGATGGCGGGGGTAGCAATGGATGCAGAGGTTGGAATTTGTGGCGTCGAAATCGCATTGAGCTTTTCAACAAACTCTGCTTTTGTGAGTGGCTTGAATGGGTTGGGTACAATGGCGACTTTTTGTGAGGCGAGAGTTGCGAGCGTTTTTTCAGAGGGAGTTTTTGATTTGCGGGCGTATTTCATCATCACGTAGTCGAACATGAGGCGCGCACCGTCGTCGGCAAGCGTTGCTGGATTGATGTGCAGCATTCGAATCATGTCGGCATGCGTCCATCCCTCGCGGTTTTGGTATTTTGTCATGTGAAACGCCAATTCTCGTCCCGTGTGTGAAAGGTAGTAGTGTGCCATGGTTCGTCTGAATCCGGTTCCCCAACCCTTTCCTTTGTTTTGCGGTTTTGCCATGGACAAATCGCGAACAAAACCGGCGAGCATGAACATGTGTGTGGGAATGCGAATGCACGCTTTTGCAGTTTCAAATGCGATTTCTTTTTCTTTGGCATTTTTCGCAAAGACGATTGCGGCGGCGACGGAAAGTAGCACGGGTTCTTGTTTGGGAGCACGACCGCCGACTGAAACTGCTTTCAAAAGGTCGCACAGCTGAATGAATTGTGACGCATCAGGACTGCGGATCATTTGCAAAACAGACAAGGCGCACTCGTGACTGACGTCGTCTACTTGTTTGTAGTAGTTTCCCATGTCTTTTGCGCCACCCAGGACGAGATAGCGATTGACATGTTCGATTGCGCTGAGCTTCCACACGTATCCTCCAGAACAATTCAAAACTTGGTCAATGTCGAGTTTGCACGTTTGCGGAATGGTTGCTCGGGTCTTGGACGACTGTTGAGCGACCATTGCACTAGACGCGGTTGATTTTTTATTTCCTTTTCCTTTCTTACCTTTGGCGGCGGATGCAGAAGATGCAACTTTAAAGGGCATTATATTGATGACGATTGATGATATGAACGAATAGATCTATAAAATAATATCATAACTTTAAATTATTCAATTTATATTTTTTTAAAAAATAATTATTTTATTCTTTTACATGAAAAAATCAATAAATAAAAAAAATCAATAAATAAAAAAAACGAATAATAAAAAAACGAATAATAAAAAATAAATAAAACAATTTATATTTAAGGATAAAAATAATATAAAAATAAAAATAAAAATAAAAAATAATATATAATATTATTATTATTAACTATAAAATGCAACAATATTATAATTATTGCGACACGTATGAGTCATATGACAGTGGATTAGCGTTGGAAAATAAAAATAAAATAAGAACATTTTCATGCAATGCGTGCAAACAATCAAAACTTGTTTTAAAAAAAAGTGTAAGCGATCCTGTTTTCAAGTGCGAAGAGTGTATTAAAGCGTATTCGAACCTACGGCTAGAAGAGCAGCAACAACAGCAACAACAGGAGCAACAACAGCAGCAACAAGAACAACAACAACCACAAGAAACACCTTGGAAATTGTTTAGTTTTTTTTGATCATTCCGTATTGTTTTGCAATTTTTTCACGAAGAAGGGCTAGAGGTTCAGATGCAACACGCGCTCGTTGTGCATCTGAAACGAAACGCGATTTTGTAACCAAATCAATCTTTTTCGGCGATTTTGTAACCAAATCAATCTTTTTCGGCGATTTTGTAACCAAATCAATCTTTTTCGGCGATTTTTGAGAATTTGATTTCATTATAGGACTTGACAATGGTATTTCTGGCATTGCTTCTTCGTATGTGGTTTCATCTTCAACGGGTAAAAGTTTGCATTCCTTCCCAACATTTTCATTCCAGAATCCAAAGACGGTTCTTGAAATTGGGCTAATGCACGCGTTGTCACGCTCTCGAAGAAAGCAATGTTTGTTTTCGATAAAGAATCGACAACATCGTTGAGGAGGCGCTCTGTAGTAAAGATCACTTTGTGACTGTGGTTTGCAAATCATTGTTGAAGGTGGTGCAATGTCATTGTGAAAAGGATTTTCGACTTTTTTTTGTTTTTTAATTATAATTATTTTTTTCTTTTGTTGAACAGGAATAGGAACAGTTGTTTCTTCGCGTTCATTGACTTTTTCACACGAATGTGTGGAGCATTCTTCTTCCGATGTCATTGTCGTTATTGTATTTGATCTTACGACAACTGTATTTTTTGGTTTTATTTTAATCTTTTTTACAGGTTGCTTATTTTCCTGTTGCTGCTGCTGTTCCTGTTGCTGTTTTCCGTAAACCAATGAAAGTGTTGAAAAAGTTAACAGCGGTCTTGACATGCTGATACAAAATAAACGAATAATCCTGAAAACGAATACATTATAAATGAAAAAATCAATTTATAATTTACATAACGTATATTTTTTAATATTTTATTTTAATTTATATGATTCCAATACTTGTATAAATAAAACCACGCGTCCCATGGATCATTCGGATTTTTAGTAACAAGATTAAATAAATCTGGATTGCGCATATAACAAGTCGATAAAATTTGCTGATCGCATCCTGCAAAACAGTTTGTAGAGATATAAAAATGAAGCGATTCGTAAAAAAATTCGTATAACTGGCGAATCGCGTGAACGCCTCCGCCAAACATTCCGCCCAAACGTTCTGTATTAAAAAATACGAGTTGGTTCATTTCATGTGGTAAATAAGGACGAATCAACATAATGTCAACCTTGTTGTTCGAAACTCGTTCATATACCGGAAAGTTATCAAGAACGGAAGCGCAAACAGCCGGAGTATTATTTCTGAAGCTTCCAATATCAATCCACACATATTTGTCACTTCCATACACGTTTCTCTCCATTGCTTCTTTTATAAACCATAATTTAGAATTCCATATTAAATAACACTCCACCGTTCTTCTGCACGCTTTTTGAGGATCCAGCGAATACTGGTGCCACCACACATTTGGCGGATACTGTTGAACAATTTTAAAATCTTTCATTAATATACTTATCACCGTAAATGCTGCACCTTTTTTATTTTTTTCGCATATTGCATTCATATACGGAACCAGTTCTGGTGACGTAAAAATGACCATTCTACATGACTTGCCCACATTGAGTAATAAATTATGTATCCATTGATCGTATTTTCGCGGGTCGTGTTTTGATTTTATGCGATAATATGCAGTAACAACCGTAACCGATTTTTCTAAAGTAGTGTTTGTGTTTGTTGTAATTGAACTCGTATCATCATCATTATAATTTTCTGAATGATTCATAAAATTATTATTGTTATTGTGTTATTATGGTTGTTGTTTATATTATTTATTTTTTTAATATTTATTTTTTTTAATATTTATTTTTTTTAACATTTATTTTTTTTAACATTTATTTTTTTTAACATTTATTTTTTTAACATTTATTTTTTTTAACATTTATTTTTTTTAACATTTTATTTATAACGACGTCTTGTTTTTTTCTTATGATTTATAATAATTAATTTCATGGTTTGACTGTCATCATTTTTTAACGGCTCTCCAATTGTTAGTCGCGTTACAATATTTTTCTTTTCAGTTTGTTTGCCTCCGCCTCCGACCTGTAAAGAAGAAGAAGATTGCGACGAAGAAGAAGAAGACGAAGAACTTAATAAACTTGCATCCACGATAAACATTTGATTTCCAGAAACATTTGTATTATCTATAAAAGCATTTGAATTGTTCGGCATTGTATAAATTTTCATTCCATTTTTTGCAAACTGTGAACATACTTCGGAATCGTGCAAGAGATTGCAGCCAAAATCTCCTCCGAAAATAATTCGTTTGATTGGACCGCTGATTCCCGTATCTACGATTGGTGCGCCCGATGGCAGCGCTTTGAAATACGTAATGATTATTTTTAAGAATTCAAACATTTTAACGACTTCAACCTTTGCATTTGAAACGGCGCTTATGGAGACATAGACAGTTTCATCCATCATGCCTCCAAAATTTGTTCGAAACGGGTTTCCATCCATTTGACGCCGTTGAAACTTGTAAAAACTGCAAAAATTAATTTGGTCAACGGTATTAATGGCATCACTTGCCAACAGTGTAGTAAAAAATGCATCATTTTCATTAAAAAACTGTTCATTACTTTTATATATTTTATGCTGTAACACTTTTTGTTTGGTTTCGCTGCTTATGATCATGCTTAAGTTGGCATCGAGCTGACGCGCAACATACGCAACCCCGGTATATGTTTCCGGGTTACTGCATATCATGATGTTTGTAAAGGTTCGATCATAAGATGACGCCATCTGGTTAAAAAACGATTTAAACGTGTTGGATTTAAACGTGTTGGATTTAAATGTGTTGGAAGACGCAATGCTTTCAAACGTTGTCATAAATTTTTCCTTCCAGTTGTCTTGTGCTAGAACATCGGCTGACCCATTGCGATCGTTGGCGGAGCTTAAAACAAGGTCGACGTAATTGTCACAAAGCGTTTGCGCCAAACGAATGCACCCGGCATATATCAATAAAAATATAAAATAGTCATAAAAATTCTTTATTAGATTGAAAAGATTTTCATTACTGTTGTCATTAAAATTACTATCTGCATTTGTAGCAATATACCAAAGTTGTAGCATGTAAGTTAGTTTGTAAAATATGTCATTGCATGAATAATCAATCTCAATTACTTTGGGGTCGCGTATAGAACTTGCAGGATCATCCAACGATGTTTTCGTTTCCAAGTCAATATACATTTTTTGTAAAACATTTTTAGTTATTTTTTCATTTTTATCTCGATAATCTATATTTTGAAGAAACAGTATCATTGCCGGATATTTTTTAAATATTTTACTTAATTCCGCGATTGAATTTATAAACCGAAAAAATGTTTCAATTTCGCCCTCGTTTGAAACGTCTTGATCTCCGCCGGCGATAGCCGTAGCCGTAGTAGCCGCGGTCGTCGTTATTGTCGCCATATTCCAATTCCCGACTTGCTGATAATTTGATTTCACGGTTAGCGGATACAAAATTTGGTCGACAACGCTATTCTGTTTTGTGATATTTTCATGAGCAACATAAATGTCCGCCTGGTCTCCAGTTTCGTTTTCAATGTTACACATGTCGGTGATTGAATCATAGTGACTTGTAATCGCTTCATCGTTGCTTTTCGATTCTACTACTCGGAATTGATCCTCTGCATCATTCAATGCACACGTAAATGAATACGCGTAATGGTCGTTTGCATCAGTTGGGTCCAATATTGTATAATTCATTGCGGCCACACTTTTTTTCGACTGCACATCTTGTATCACTGTGATGCATTGATATTTATACATTTGTTTAACAACTGCTTGTAGTTGCGCATCCATTCGTGACCTCGGAACTGCGACCATAACTTGCGTATTGACCTTTGTCTTCAAATCAAAAACGTTTAAACTTGTGCTAACCGGAGTATCATCCATTGCAAGAGGATTTGTCGTCCTATTAAAAAACGCTGTAAATGCTAGCAAATAACTGTTTGAAGCGACCCCTCCTCTATTTAAAGCGAGTGATGCATTAAACACCACATTATTTTTATTTGCATTCGTTTCAATTGGTTCAAAGACGCACTGTTGTCGATAGTCACTGGCCGCAGTATTGTAAGTGCTGGTTATTGTCAATTTTAAAATAGAGTTACATTGACCCGATTTTATAAACGTGTTTGGGTCCACTCTTGTTCCTGAAGCTGAAGTAGTGGCCGCTTCCGCATCTTGAAACCCGGTATAATCCATATACGTGAAGGCATTAAAGTATCCTCCAACATAAAATGTGGTTTTATTTTTTGCTACTGCTTCTCCTTGTCCTTCTTGTCCTTCTTGTCCTTCTTGTCCGTCCTTTCCTTCTTGTCCTTCTTCATCGCAAATAATCGAATCCACGCTGACGGTTTGTTCTTGAGGAAGGTTGACTAATTTCAAACCAAGCGTATTATTAAGAACGCCTCCATTCAATGTTTGTCCGTTGCTAGTTTCTACGAACCTGTCAATGCAATACATCCTTGCAACCAATTTAAAATTTGGATTTGATTCGTCGACTGGGATTTTAATAACCAAACATCCGACATTTTCAATGTTATGAGGAAATCCTGCGCCTGCCGTTTCAATCTGTATGTTGCCTCCAAATAGTGCAACGTATTCATAATGAGCGTTTGCATCCTTCTTGTTGATAATTCTTCTTTTTTTGCAAATACAAACTTTATTTATTTTCGTGGTATCATTTGGAAGGTGAACTCGTGGCGGCGTAACATTCGCATTTTCATCATAAACTGCCGTTACAACATAGGTTTCTGTATTCATGAGAACGAGAGGGACCGACGTATTTGAAATGGAATCATTTTGAAATGTTGAAACACGATCAACCCCCTTTCCTCCAATCAATAAATATTTTCCAATGATATCAATGCATAAAATCTCGCTATTTTCAGTCGTTGCAATTAGTATTGGTTTTATTGTTTTATCTTTCAATTTTACTTCGTATACTGCAGACATGAGCATGTTTCTCGCACCATCTCTTAATGTTCCGCCCAGGTATAAAACGGGATTTGTATTATCGCCATTATATTTCATGCACTTGAAACCGTAAAATGTGTCGCCTTCTTGATTGGTTTCAAGATATTTGACAGGTTCAAGGTTATAATAGTATTCATTGTTGAATCCATAGTAGCCACCATTTTTACCACCATACTGTTGTTGAGCCGGATCAGTATTGTATAAAACGCCATCATATGCCAGCGGATAATAACTTGACAACTTCCAATCTTCGCGCACATCATACATTCTTTTACATGTTGTTAGAGCACCATTCAAACAAACAGGGGCGGTTTTTATTGCTTGCCGTTCGACCTCGCTGCTGCCTAGTTGACCCTCGTCTCCTTCTTGACCTTGACCTTCACCTTGACCTTCACCTTGACCTAATTCCGCGCTTCCAATGTCGTTCTCAATTTGTTTTGTACTACTGGTTTGTTCTTGCGATTCAATCAAATCGTTCCAAAAACTGTCCCATACGCTTGAAAAATTATCTGCGATCAGTTTTTTTTTCATAGAACAACCAACCCGAAACGTATTTAATTTTTGTTTATAATCATATTCCGATTGTAAAAATAGTTTCAAACAAGTTAAATAGCTGTCGTCATCGTATCCGGGCTGTTTTACAATGGTAAAAATTTTACAACTTCGTTGGGTGGAATAAATATAATACTTGAGTTGTCCCCGAACAAAAAATAAACTGTTTTGAGGAAAAAATAAGTTGACCAAAAAATTAATATTTGCCTCCACATTCTCTCTGCGTTTCTTTTCTGAAATGGACGAGCGCAAATGTTGATGCGGCGTTTTACTTACCAAATTGGCAACTATTTCGTTAAACTCTTTGGAAGTAGGCGATATGATTCCGCCCTGAATCAACGGAACCACGCGAAACACCTCGCCAATGAGCGCAACATCTCGCGTATTGATTTCAAGTTGATTTCCATTTTCTTTTTCGCCACCGGTTTCATTCATTCCCTTTTTTATAATGATGGCACCTTTTGTCAAATTTAAAACCGCTTGCATGTTTACATAAATAAGTTCGAGTGTTGGTTTCGGTAAGTCAAATGACTTTGCGCTATATATAAAAATGCCAGTGATGCCATTACTGCCACTGCCTACATTATCTTCATATGCATACGAAACTTCTAGCGTCCATTTTCTTATAATGTCTGCCTGGTTGAATAAGCGCCTGCACAATTGTTGCAACAAGGAATACCCGCTTGCGCGAATTGCGCCGACTTGTTGATTTTGAACGGGGAGAGACAGAACTACTTTATTATTTCCAATAAATGTTTTAGTCATTAACATTTTATTCTCTCTAGAATCAAAAAGCCATAACACGATTTTTTTGAAACGCGTGTCGGTTTGCATGGTTTGAAAACTGATTTTTTTCATATTTTTCGATGGAACATCGCTTAACTCCAGGACTTTCCGTTTCATTTTTATAACTTCGTCGCCATTATCACCATAGCCATATCCGTATCCGTATCCCTGCGGTCTTATTCCAGGTGGTTGTTGTCCATACCCATAGCCATATCCATATGGTGCGGCGCCATACGATCCGAACGCCTGTGGTTGCGGTTGCGAATACATATAGGGGTCTTGTAATCCAAACGATCCATAACTGGAACCGGAATACAACGGCGGCCTTGCTCCGCCCGATTGAACATTAGTAACAACGCTATTGTTACGCGCATCGGCATCAAATAACGATTGAACCCCCGTCCATCTTGACGGATCGAGTGTATGATATGAAAAAATGGGGTTTAGCAAAAATGCAGTATTGGGATATTTAGGAACAACTCTTGTAACCACTTCTTTATTTGGCGTGGACTCTGTGATGATTTGTTGACTTTTTGAAATCATTCGCTGATTTAGCGTGAGCGAACTGCTAGCATCAGCATCAGAGTAAGCGTATGCGCCATAATCTCCAATAAATCCCCGGTCGTTCCATTCGTTGACAAGAATAATGTTTTTATCTGGCTGTTGCTGTTGCTCTTGCTGTTGTGTTTGCGACGACGATTCTGTTAGTTCGAATCCGAATACATCGTTTGAAAGCGTTAGGAAACTGGTTGAGCTTTGATCCATGGCTTTTATTTCATTAAATCGAGTTTGAATTGTTTCATTTTTAGAACAAAGCACTATTTGATATTCGTCAAGTATCACAACATTATTATCGGCGCCTCTATTTTTTGTTACATCTTCATTTTGTTTTGCCACAATGTTGTAAAGCTGTATTGAATACTTGAAAATGGAATTCACAAATATCATTCTGGCATTTTTTCGGTCCGGTTCTGTAATCGCGCTTACATACTCGTCGCTCATCATAATATCCGGAATTCGAATTTCAACGATCTTTTTAAATGTTACATTTTTTCTATCTTTTTTATCTTTATTGGCCATTTCGCTGTCGTTAACATATTCTGTTGCGCGCAACATTTGTTTCGCGTCTTCTTCTTTTCCGCCACCGCCGCCGCCAACAATCACATTTTGCCTTGAATTAGCGTCTCTTTTGAATAGGGTGGGCGGGTTGCCGTCAATTGTCCCGTACTCGTAAAATGTCGACTTTATCTTTTCCTCGTAATACGCTTTTGCGCTGCTTAAAATTGTGTCCACAATGTCATTCATATATTTTTCATACCCTTTTATATTGAATTTTAAAACCGTGCTGTTTTTAGCCGGTTCATACAATCTTTTATAAAATAGCGTTTGGTTGCTGCTTAGATCAATGCCCCACGTATTTAAAACGTGCAATTTTGAAGGCGCGGAAAAAAGTTGTGCTGGATTTTTTGCATGAATGAGCGCATACACACCTTTTGACAAACTGGTGTTTGCATTTGCATTTTCAACATAAAATGCATAAAATGTTACAGGGTTAAAAACGCCATATTCTTTTTTGGTTTCAGGAGGAACCGGCGGGAGTAAAAACTCGTCATACGCAAGTTTCAAGTTGTCGGCGCACATGTTGTAATCATAACACAGCAACGAGGACGGAATGTTCATACCATCTTTCACTGTTGACTTGTCTAAAGCGGCAGACAGCTTGGCATTATGAAATCCAATGATCGATATTTCACTCGCCTGTGTTTTTTTTACTGTTAAAATCCCAATATTTTGCTGCGTGGTTCCCTTATCAACGGAAGAAGCAGGCACCAACCCGTCCATGCAGGAATAAAACGATTTAAATTCTGGATCATCATTTACGGTAGTCCCTTTGAAATTATCATACTCGAAAGAGTATGCCGGCGATCCATACGTTCTATCATTTTGCGCGGCGTTTTGTAAATTTGTATAAATCACCATTACATTATAAATGGCTTTGTTTGGTCTTTCGCTTGGACCCGTGTCAGATACCGTTGCCTTGAATCTTCCAAACACGGTGACTATTTCCGGATTATTGATATCCACTCTAATATTTTCAATGGAGTCGCCGTCTTCAAAATCAATCGGTAAATCTAGTTCGGTTTCTTGGCCTGTAGTTACGTCGAGAATCATGCATGACAATATTTTACGTTTTTGCGTTCTTTTTTCTAATCCCAGCCACAATAAATTATTCTGTATCGAGGGATTTGTTGCATTCAACCCGTTTAACCGATTCGCATATTCGACCAGTTCTTGAGTCGCATATCCTTGTAACGTTGGATTCGGATTCGGATTTGTTGCATTTTTATTTCTCATGACGGTATAAAAATTAATCCGATTGTTTGCATTTTGCAATGAGTTATTTACGCTAATCGCAGAACACGATATTTTATGCGGTATAACTACTGGCGGTTGTCCTGGATTCGAATTCGCGACAACATCGATAACTATTGGATTAGGGTTCCAATTTCCTCCTGAAATTTGGGCAAATGGTAAAAATATCATTGTTTCGCCTTGACTATTATTTGCAAGTATAACGAAACGGATCTGGTCGTAATCTGGCGTAACCACTTGTAACATATTTGACATGCGAATTTTAGCACCAGCAAAATCGACACTTTGAATGCAGTTGCTTATTGGGTCAAATTCAAAATAAGACGGACCGCCAGGACGAACTACATTTGCGTGGGGAAGTTTCCAAATCGCATACGAACCGGAATTAGTTGCATTTGGAGGTATTCTAATATACTCTATGGGCGAATTCGTCACATGATCGGTTTCATACTTGTTGCGGAACATGATGCTTTGAAACTCGCCAATGATAATAAACTTGTCATATTCGTGACTTTGGCCTTGGTCGCGCGAATGCCATAATACATTGTGTATCGTTGAAGACGCTCCAATCGTATTACCGGCCGCATCGGTTTGAAACGACAATACTAGTATAATACTATATAATTCAGACGCATTTAAATTGTGCCCGGGTCCTATTTTTTCGCCTGGGTCATAGTATTTAATGCATCCGTACGTGTATGACGCTTCGTCGCATTCTCCGTATATTAAATATTTATAATATTCTTTATCATAATCATAAAAAGGCGTAATTCCCTTGACTTTAAACGGCAAGTTGTTGCGTATATTCGCTGGAGTCGGCGTTCCCGGTAAAATTACATTTGGTCGATTGTCTTGAAGGGTAAACTGGTCCATCATTGTGAGTCGGTTTATTTCTTTAGTGGGGTTGATATCGGAATAAACGGGTCCGCAAATCGCGTAATGCAGGTCGCACAACAATTTATTTCGTCGACCGTCGCCTTCGTCGTACATTAGCGTTTTTTCCAGAACCTTTTTAAACGTCGTCGATGGCGTTTGTCCTTTTTCGCCCTTCCCCAAACAAACGATGGCATTAAAATCGGCAACATTAACGCGCTGTCCTATAAATTCGTCAAACTGCGTCGTTCCTTCGATCAAGCCGCGTTTTACAGGAGGAAGGCACGGGTATCTATACAATATACTATTTAAAATGTCAACGGGAGTTATAACCGGCACTTTTGCATTGACAAGACGACGGTTCATATAGACGCCGGTTTTTGCAAGTATTTCTGTTTTGAAAACGTTTCGAGTTGCATCATTTCCTGAAGCGGATGCATTTGCCCCCTTTTCGATTTCTTTCATATCAACGGGTTTAAAAACGAATTCATCGTTGATGCGCTTACTTGTAAAATTTAAAATTCCGAAATCTATCAATCCGCTGAGAGCCAAATTAAAGTGCGCATTTAGAATGATGTCAAGGAAAATACAAGGTTGAAAGTCGACATTATTGATTCTGTTACCACAGGAGGAGCGCGTAGCATAGTTGTCCGAAACGTGTAATTTATTCATTATAATATCCGGAAAAAGTTGAAGCGAATTAATGCCGTCACCATGGTTACGCTCTTGCTGTTGCTGTTGTCGATTTAAACGCGTGATTCCAAAAATGTCGGATGCGTCATACACCTCTCCGTCAATTCTTGTAGAGGTGACAATCGTAATCGTGTTGGAAAGGTGTAACTCTCTCGGCGGAGCTTGCAACATCTTTTCTGAATTTGGATTTGGGTTGTTTTGCGGTAACCATGCCGCATTATCCGCATCATTCACTAATTGAATTCGAACGACGGCATTGCTTTGAACGAACAGCTCGGATACTTCCGGCGCCAAAAGTTCTATATTCAAATCTTCGCGCGGATCGCGTGGTGATTTTTTCTTCAATTTGAATTTTATACACGGCACATTAATCGCGGGATTCGGATTGCGCTCAAGCGTTATTGTAAGCGCGCTTTGAAAGGGCGGAACCGACTGTTGAGACATAAATTCGTTGATTCTTATTTGCATGGCAGCCAACACCTGATTTATATTTTTATATTCGCCTCGTGGAATTTTTAGCGATACATTCCCCATGCCTCCCATATTTGTCGCACTTGAAATTGCGAACTGATAATTGGAACTAACGTTTGGAATATTCGGAGGAGGACCAGGTTTAAACATGTTTACAACTGGAAAATATAACCTGAGTTGCAACACATTTTTATTATCATATTTACACCTCCACAACATTTCTGAATCGTAACTACTTTTTCTTGCCCACTTACAACTACCGCATAACGCATTTTCAATGGCGGTTGAAAGCGCGTCCGTTGTATAATTTCCATCCGGGATCGTAATTGTAACCGGGCTGTTTTGAATAAATTCCGATGACACTAAAAATTTATTATTTTTATGAAAATGGGATATGAATGCAGTTTTTCCGGAAAATGCATTTTCAACAAATCCCGAATGCGATGCGGCTCCAAGCAGCGTATCATAATCGTATCTTTGGGCCCTGATTCGATACCCGTCTAACTTCGGCAATAAAACATTTACAATTTTTTCAACGACGTCGGTTATCTTATTTCGAAAATCGGTTACCAATTGGGGTTGTCCACCGGCCAGCGCGCCCAAAAAAATTTCTAAAATCTGTTTCAAATAAAATACATTTTGAAACAACGCGTTTACATTGTCTGCGCGTTTGAAAAACTCGCCGTCTTCATCTTGTTCGGCGCGCTCAAACACATTCTTAGGATCCCCGTTGAAAATATTCAAATTCTTTTCAAATTTAAATAAGGAAAATAATGTTACAATTTCGCTATTAAAGTTGGCCATCAACTTCACAATTGTTTGTAATCTCTCGAGTTCTACTTTATCGTAATGGTTTGCAAATGGCGTCTCTTTTATTATTTTTGAAAATACGGTGCTGATATTTATCCATGAAAATTTCGAAGGGTCGTTTTGCCGAGTCACTGGATTTGACAGCTCGAATAAATAACTCGCATACGTGTTATTTGGCACCATTCTCGTGTATCGCGCAATGTTTGTGGTTAGTTCGTTGAAAAAATAGGATTCGAAAATCGGTTTAAACGCAGTTGCAAGATTGGCGATAACTTCTTGAACTGCAATCAGAATGTATTGTTTTACAGTCAACATTTCTTTTGGAATCATCGGTGTAAACATTTTGCAAACATCTTTAAAAAAATTAGAGCCGTTTTGTTTATATTTGAACCAGTCAACCATCGCGGTGGAATACGAAGACGCATCATTTTTCAATGCCGGGTAAGCGGCAACGAGGGATGCGTTATATTGACTCCTTCTTGTAGCATTCGAGAGAATTGCGCACGCGTTTTTATAATTAGCGCGCTTGGTTTCAAGTTTAATTTTTACATTTTTTAATTGAACCAGCTGGTTTTCTTTATCGAGAATGCGTTTTTGAGCAGTGGTGTCCGGTCCTGTAAACAAACGTTTCAGATCAGTGACTTCTTTTTGCATTCGCGAAATGTCGTTTGCATTTTGTGCATATTGTTGGTTGTATCCTTGAATAAAGCTGTCGCATAAAAATAATATTTTATCTTGAAGTTCGTTGCCAAGAATTTGTAAATATTTATATGCATTCATATCTTGTTTTTCGTTTAGCGGCGTCCCTACATCAGATATCGGTTTCGGAAGACGGAGCAAATAGTTGTTAAATTCGGTTCGATTCAAAAAAATCTTCTTCTTATCATTTTCTAGCGAACCGGATGCGAACCCAGAGTCGCTAAATTCAACATCGGATGTAAACAGCAGGTCTTTTCCAGTGCGCTGCGGGATGGTCATGGAATACGGGCTGTACAACTCTTTGAATCCGGGTTCAAATGCTCCCGTGTTGCTTTTCAATATTTCCGATTCGATAAATAGTTTAAGAACGCCAACTTCATACAGCTGTTGGAGTTTCACTTGAATGGCGTCGAATCCTACGCCGGCTCGACTAAATTGCGTTTGTCGTTCCTCGTCTTTATCTGTAACTACCGCATCATCTTCATACCATTTTTTTTGAGGAGCGGTTGTTCCGGTAGTAGACATTTTTCTTTATTATTTATTAATTATTATTTATTAATTGTTATTTGTTATTTATTTAATTTTAAATTACTTTTTATAATAGAGTTTTATCGTCGATGAACCAGAGAGATTGATACTATTATAATATGGATATTCTTTTTATTATTTTTATATGTATAAATGTATAATGTATAATAATAGTAATTTGTATAAATACCGTGCATGAATCGCGTATATTTAAATGTATTGCGTTGTTATCATTTTTTCGAAATAAATTGCAAATTGTTGAGTTTTTCGATTTTTTCGATTGTTTTTTCTAAATCGCTTCGCTTTACATTGTGCATTAAATAGTCGGTTGCAGGGGCGATTTCATTTTTTTTTATTTGTTTGTACACCGAATTGATTTTTTGTGTGACAATTTCAATGACGTCTTTATTTTGAGCTGCAATAATTTCCTTGTCGGTAGAGTAGGATTCGGTAATGAGCGATATTGCAAAATAAAGCAGGTATCGCCGTTTTCTTTTTGAACCGGGAGTAAATCGAATGCAGTATAAATGCAATAAACTGTTTATGACTTTTACGACGACCGTTTTTTTGGGTAAAGTGCACATCGGGTCATTCACGTGTTTTAAAATAATTTCCCAAAGAATCCACACGGGATCAAGCTGGTGTTTGTCTTCTACCGGCATGGATGCTCGCCTAGAGCACTTGCACGGTTCCTTTTTATTTTTACACACGGTATTAAATTCGAGAATCCATTCCAGCCAGTAACACGCCAGCAAATTGTTTTTAGAATCGTTGGAAATGTGAAATGCAAATTCGTTGAGCGCAATAAAAAGCTCTTTAGGGTCGTCTTTTTGAAATATTTCATTCACGTATTCCACATTTGGAGCTTTGAGCTTTGTAGAAAGCGTTGCTATTTCGTATTCATCTTTTCGAATATCCACGGTTTGAAAACTGTGTTTTTTGTTCGACAGACATAACACGCAAACGATTTCTGCAAACAGGTTTCGAATTTTTTGATTGTTTCGCAGAGTGAGTTCGCTTCCGGCGTATCCGCCGGACATGATTTGTTTAAAAACATCGTAGCGCATTTCAATGTAGATCGGCAACTTGGGATTTGCTAAATGAATGTGTTTTCCGACCATGGTTAAAATAATGTCCCACAAGTCCAAGAACTGTCCAGCGCAAATGAATTCCGAGCTCCAGTTGCACGCCGGTTCAATTTTACCGTCAATAATGCACTTGATGAGTTCGCTTCTAACGTCTGATTTTTTATATTTTGAAAACGTGGTTCCTTTGAATTCTGTAATCAGTCGCATGTCGTTAATCTCTCCATCAAACTTTGACATATCTTCTTTATATTTTCTCTCTACTCTCTACTACTTTTCTAATTCTATTTCTATAATGAATTCTATTTTATAAAATAATTTCAATAATTATTTAAATTTATTTGTTCCTATAAAATAAAAATAATATATAAATATAACATATTTAACATATTATTCTGAATATTTATTTGCATTTTCTATATTTTCCATTCATTGAAAATAAAAATAAAAATAAAATAAAAGAAAACCATGAATTCGAATTCAAATGCCATTATTCTCTCGGAAAATAAAAAATTTATCGATGAACTTGCGGCAAAAATAAATAACATGCCGTGTTGGGCAACGCTGGTCGTATTTTTAGCAGTTGCAGTCATCGTGATATGGACCGTTAATTTTTTTTACAGAATGCGCGAAAGCAGTTCAGGTAATTTGGAGGGATTTGAGCAAGAATCCCGTTTCACATTAAAACAAAATGAGGACGTGTTTGAGGATCCATTTTATGTAGGAATTTATGACGAGCTGTTTTATAAAAAATTATACAATTTGTATGAAGTGGGAATTATTTTGAATGAAATACACCCGACTTCCAAGGACGTTGTCATTGAAATTGGTTCGAAAACTGGAAGCTACACGTCGGCGCTTCAACAAAGCTGCGAGTGCAACGTGACCGGACTCGATACATCTGCGGCAATGGTGGAATACGCCTCTAAAAAACACCCCGATTGTAAATTCATCCACGGAGATCCACTCGACTTTATGAGTTTTTCATCCGAACATGCGACGGCAATTCTGTTGCTGGATTTTGCAATTTATTATATCAAAGACCGCCGCACCCTGTTTTACAATTGCTACCACTGGTTAAAACCCGGCGGTTACCTTGTTCTGCATTTAGTGAATCGCCACATGTTTGACCCGATTGTGCCCGCCGCCAAACCATTTACGCTGGTGTCTCCGCAGTCGGTTGCTAAACAACGCATTACCACGTCAGACGTCGTGTTTGACAAGTTCGAATACAAGAGCAAATTCGAGTTTGATGAGGGCGAGAAAAATGACGGCGTTACAATTATCGAGACCATGAAGGATCGTCGCGGAAAGGTGCGCAAGAATGTGCGATCGTTGCGAATGTCCGGACAAAAAATTATTATAGGCGAAGCAAAAGATGCCGGGTTTACAATGCTCGGGCAGTACGATTTAATTAAAAGCCAGCGCGAATATCAATACATTTACATTTTATATAAACCGAGTAATTGAATTTCGCTTTTTTATGCCAAGTTTCTCTTTTTCACGCTAGGTAGCTTAGTTACGCTCTCAGGTTGGGATTAATGCAAATGTCCATTGTTGGAAAAATGTCTCCGGACATGCACTGGTCGTTTTCGCCGACTTTGATGCAACTTCGGAATCCGCGGTCTTCGCCAATGTAACAGTAACCCGATTTTGAACGCCCGCCGCCTTGCGTTACGCTGGTTGCATCATCCGGCAACGGCGTCATCTTTTTCAGATTTGCTAAACCGGTGGATAAAACGGCGGATTCTTCCGTTTTTTGAACGTCCATTGGGTTAAGTGATGGTGGATAAAGTGCCGTAACTTGCGCTTGATGTTGGGTTTGTGCTCGCGCCTTTTCTTCCGGTGTTAAATTCAGCCCCTTTTCCAAGACGTCAATGCCTCCGGTTACTGCGCCAGCTGCAACATTTGTGCTGCCGGTAACGCCTGTTGCGCCGACGCTGGCTGTTGTTTTTATCGTCTCGCTTGTGGAATACCCGATGAATTTTAAAAAGGACTGAATCCAATCTGTAATTTTACCTAAATCGAAGAAATTAAAAATGAGAACCCAAACAATTAAAATAATGAGTATAAATGATATGACGGACCATATGCTGTAACTTGACTCTACTGTCGACTCTGTTGCTGGTCCGCTCGAATAGTCGTCAAACGGCGCGAGTTCCGGCGACGATGATGTTCCAAATGTATCCATGCCCATAAATGACGGTGTTGGTGTTGCTGAACTTGATTCTTCCATTTTTTTTTTATTTTTATTTTATTTTTTATTTTTTATAAATGAATAAAATATGTATATAATATATATTTTATCTAATATTTTTATTTGTAATTGATTTCATAAATCAATCTATTTATTATTCATAAAATAAATAAGCTTTTTTTTATTTAGTTCCTTTTTTATTTAGAGCACGGTTTGGGACCACAGCCAATTTCCAGAGGGGCGCGGAAAGGATCGGGTTCAATAGTGGTGTTCATCCAAGGGCTGACTTGAAGTTGAGGGTTGGGAGGTTCAGAGCGAACCTGCAAGTTGGCATTGCGCAAAGAGCTGCCGATGGTGTCGACACCGATCAACTGGCCAGCGCTCAAAAGATTGACACCGAGAAAATCGCCTGAACCCATTGGTTTCAAATTCCAGGAGCTGTTGTTGTCTTTCGGCAAAAGATCGGCAGGGTTAATGTTGGCTTGTCCGGAGCAGTTGGGAGGAAGGCCCATGGTGCTAGAAGCAGATGCGGCCACAGAGTCAAGCTGATTGTAAACAGAACTGTCATCTACCGGCATGGGAACACCTTGTCCAGAGCCATTTTGGTTTCCTTTGTTTCTTCTATTCGAACTAGAACCGGAACCGCTGCCGTTGGACATGTATTCGGGAAACATGGATTTGCTTCCTGAATAGTTGTAAATTGCCCAAACCAGCACAAGAGATGCAATAATAGTAAGCACTTGATGGCTTTTCATGTATTGTTGTAATTTTTCAAGCATTATTAATTATATTATATATTATATAAAATAAATGATAAAATATTTTTATAATTTTATATTTAATTCATTAATTGTTTGAATTCATTAAAATGACTAAATATATTCACTTATTTTATTTCCGTGTGTATTTTTTCTTATTCTAACTTTGTCTTAACTTTACTACTTTATTTTTTCTAGTTTATAATTTTTATTTTCCGTTGTTATTGTCGCTATCGCTGTCACTTTCACTTTCACTTTCGCTACTGTTGTCGCTATCACTTTCATTGTCAATTAAATTATATGTAAATTTAATCTCTTCTGCAGCTAAATATGCCTCAACTGCTATTTTTTTTGCTGATTTTGCTTTTTCTTTTGCCTCCTTGTACATTTTATAATATACATCATTTGCATTCTGTAGTTTGATTTTTTCAAATCCAGAAGAATCCAATTCTTGTGGAATATCTAAATTCACTTCGACAAGTTCGCCTTCGTGTTGATAGATTTCAACCGTTTCATTTTCATTTACTTTTTCATTTTGAGTTGTTTCTTCTTTTAATTCTCCTAAACTTTCTACATTATTTTTAGCACTTTCATTTTCTCTCGTCATTTCATTTTCCTTTATTAACTCGATTGTAGTTGTTGCTACTGTTGCTGCTGCTGCTGCTGCTGCTGCTGCTGCTGTTGGTACCGATTCATCATTCGTGTCGCCACCGTTACCATGTGTGGTGTAGTCATTTCCAATATTGTTTTTATAAAGACCAGTACCAGTATCAAGACCAGTACCAAGACCAGTACCAAGACCAACGACATCACTACTAGAAACGTCAGAAGCCAATACGCATTCTTCCGGTTGACCCGTTGTATTACTTGTATCATCATTCGTGTCACGGTCTCGATCTTCATTTACTTTTTCGTTAGATTCAGGATCGTCTTTTTTTTTCGGTTTTATCAAACATGAATTAAATATCGGTTTTTCATCAATGACTAATATCTGACGAGCATTCATTTCAAATTGAAAGCTCTTTGATGTAAATTTAATGCCTTCAAATTCAATAAGCGTTATGAATGACATTTCCGGCTTTACATCGTCAAATTTTAAAGAGTTGTTATTTTCGTCAAAAACAAAACACGTTTGAAGGCCGCCAATCCCAATACCGTGCTTGGCGTGATTGCTCGTATTATTAATATTTAATTTTAACAAGTGACTGGTTCCATTTTTATACGATTTGATAATAGAAGCAAATGCGGTTTCAATATCTGTTTTTTCCAACTCATCCGTTAACCACATGTGTCTTTTTTCAAAGATCATGTCAATGCACGTTTTTTCCAGGTTTTCTAAAAAAGATATAAATTCGCCGTCTTTTTCATTTGAAATAATGAGCTCAATATACATTTTCTTTCCAACGGCGGTAATTCCTTGCTTCGAAATGCATTTAGGAGATTGCATGTAAAGCGGGCGTTTCGCATAATGTATTCTTGTAAAATAGGACCCGCCTTGCACGCTTGACGGCATCGAGAGAGCGATGTTGGACAGATTCAAATCTTTATCATCGTAGGATAAAATGGATACAGCGGCGTCCATGGTTTTTTAATTGTATATATTAAAAAAATACTTTTATATATTTTTTATTGTAAAAGTATTTTTTATTTTATATTTATATTATATTTATATTTATTATATAAACAAAAAATAATGGAAGCATCGCTACCGCCACCGCTACCGCCACCGCAATCTCCACTAACACTAGATAAATTATTTAAAAACAAAAAAAGTCGGCTTTCTAGTTTACCTGAAGAATTACAAGATGATATTAAAAGTAGAGTTCGTGCTGTCCGTGCTCGCGAATTATCGAATCAAATAGTTAGAGCTGAAACTCAAGATGCGTATCCTCTTTTTCTCGATTTAGTGAGACGGTTTATTAGAGAAGCGGAACAAGGTGAATTGAACCCTGACGCTTTTTATAATCCTAGATCGACTTCTAGTATGCGTGCAATTAACAATACGTGTTTACAATTTGTTGAAATTAGGTGCATGCGTATAGTTTCAAAAATGTATGGTTTGGTTGACATAAGGTTTCCGGATAGGATTCCGCCGGAACTAGATCTCATAAGACAAGTTATCATGCAACTTGCTATACAAAGAAACAATAAAAATAAAAAGGCATTGAGAACGCTTCGTAGTAACTCATCTGTTGAAGAATTAATTTATTCAATTCAACGCGTTGCAGATCTATGTTATACAGATATCAAAACAAGTATTCGCACTGACGTTACGCCACTTTCTGAAGCTGCATTGGCATTAACAGACGAGTGTTGTGATCAGTTTATAATGATAATAGGTAACGATGATACTACACCAGAACTGAAAGAAGAAGCGAAACAATTATTGTTTCAAATGTTACGAAAATTACACATCATATCTCAAGATAGAGATAATTTATCTGAATCAGTTAGAGCTATTGGTAGAATGATACATGACAAAATTAAACAACAACCATGGTGGCCTCGGTATGCTCAAGATCATGGTTATCAACAAGGAGGAAAAATATCTAAAAGTTTTAAAAAACAATTAAAAAATAATTCGAATCATCGTGCATCAAAAAGAAGGAATAAAAATAAGAGTAATAATAGACATAAAAAAAATAAAAATAACAAAAAAACATTACGTTTACGTTTTAATACTTAATTAATTATAACACATTATGGTAATAATATAATCAAATTTTAAAATAAATAAATAAATTAATTCGTAAAAAAACATGGTTTCATCGTCGAATTCGAATATGAATACCCATTTTAAAAATAAAGCAATCGACTACTGTTTAGACATTATAAAACGGGAAGATGTAAAAAATGAATTAAAACAATTATTTAAACCAGTTATTCAGTTAATTTTACAAGAAATATACCCATATATCTATTTATCTGTTTTATTTTTTACGGTTTTATT
>Ga0247722_10000417_pt1 | contig 26711 bp, 55 predicted proteins | sample MSEWelMarce3H_FC_FD_189094 | JGI IMG/M metagenome (GOLD analysis project Ga0247722, IMG submission 189094) | Subsurface sediment microbial communities from gas well in West Virginia, United States - MSEEL Well Study Marcellus 3H_FC | ecosystem: Environmental > Terrestrial > Deep subsurface >... | reverse complement strand
AAAGTTAGATGTAGAGGGTAACACTCGCTACACTACTTGGACTTCTAAGTAAGTCCAAAGTCGCCAATGTACAGCGACTATAAATAAGTGGCAGGAACTATCCTGAGCAAGATACTAAAAGGCTCACCAAATCCCCCTAACAAAATCAACCACCAAAGAAAAGAGAAAACACAATGGCAACAAGAGGAAAAGCAATTAGCGTAAAAATCTCAACACCAAAGGTAATCAAGGCACTAGAAGGCGCACTCGCTAAACTAGAGTCAGACTACGCATCACAAGCAACTAATGAGGCAAAGTATCAGAAGTCTTATGAGAAGTGGAAAAAGCAAATGCAGGACTATGCTATCGCCAACATCAAGAAGGCAGAAAACTTCCGCACCAACTATCGTTCATGGAATAACAACCTGAACATTGACTTTGACCTAACAGTTACAGAGTCAGAGTTGCCAGTATCACCTGAGCGTGATTTTGAGCAGATGCACTCGCACCAGTATAAGGAACAGAAAGATGAGTTGTCTAATGCAATTCGTATTCTAAAGATGACCGACGAGGAAGTTGTAAATACTTCTACATATAATGCGGTGGCTCGCTACCTATAATTCCCACTACGGGAAATAACTTCCTGAGCATGAAGCAAAACTGCTCACACTAAGTTTGATTGGGCAGATGCGGATCCCGCTGCTGAAAAGAGTTGAAAGGTGCACAATAAAAACTCGTTCCCAATCATTTTTTATTTTGCTGCGTGCAAAAATTTTTCGAACCGTGTGATTTTTCTCACATCCTTTACGTCTCATTATTTAAGATTATGGCGCTTACGATTGGTACTTGTCAGACCCACCTGCTAGACTTATATTAATATCAAAACAGAAAGAAGGAAGCCCCCAATGGGATTAGATATGTATCTCAGCGCTAAGAAGCACTTAGAAAAAATCAATTGGAAAGCCTTGCAGAATGATAATGAATTATCTTATTCATCTCCTGAAGCAGTCTATCCAAAATTCAATGACCTAATGGAATTGACACAACTATCCGATGTTGCTACAGATATCTATGGAGCAGAAGTATCTGTAACCTGTGCTTACTGGCGCAAGGCTAATTGGATACATTCTTGGTTTGTAAGAGAAGTCCAAGATGGAGATGATGACTGTGGCGACTACTATGTTCCACAGGAAAAACTAATAGAATTGCTAGCACTATGCAAGCACGCATTAGAAAACAAAGACCCTAGCCTACTGCCACCACAAGCAGGATTTTTCTTTGGCAACACAGATATTGATGAGTGGTATTGGCACAGCCTAAATGATACTATCAGTCAGTTAGAGCGTATCTTTGCTCTAGCCGAAGTTGATAAGTTATCATTCTATTACTCATCATCTTGGTAGTTGACAAATGTCAGTCGCCAGTAGTACAATTGAAGATATAAACAACCTAACAGAAAGAGGCCCCCAATGGAGTCAGTAGTAAATGCAACAAATGAATTCCTAAACACACAGATTGCGGCTCTACAGCAATCACTAAAAAGTAAAGATGAACACATTCAGCGTGTCACTCAACGTGACTATGCACAGGCTGCAGAGATTAATCGTGTCAACGAAGCAATGCAGACATGGACACTGAATGAGTTAGAGAATAACGGAATCACAGAATCACAAGCAAATGAAATTGCAGAGATTTGTGGTTTTGAACTTACCAAGGAAGTTGAAGTTGAGGTTACCGTAAGTTACAACCTAACTCTAACCGTTCCACACGATGAAGACGTTGAGTCAATTGTAAATGATATTGACTTTGAATCAGTGTCTTATAATTCTGATAACATAACTTGGCTTAGCGCCTCAGTTGACAGGATTGATTTTTAGTAGGGGGCTACTAAAATGGCCTGCCACATGCCTTGAAACTGGGTAAGGGACCTGAGCAAGTCCATGTAAACTGCTCACTAAATTTTTCGATCCGCCTGTGGATAACTTGTGGATAACTTACGACACGCCCATACGATCATGTGAATTTAATCACATTAAGGAATGTCCGATTTGCCCCATATCTAACTAGCCTGATTTGCATATGTCGGTGGGGTCGTGTATGATTAGATATATCAACAAACAGAAAAGAGAAAAACTCATGGCACATGACCTAGAAACACAAAACGGAAAAACATCTTTTGCATCTTTCCGTGAACCTGCATGGCATGGATTGGGTACCGTATTCACAGAGGAAAAAACAACTCTAGAAATGCTGGAAGCAGCAAATCTAAATGGTTGGAATGTTCGTCTTGAGGATATGCCAATCCCTGCACACCTAACAAGCGACAAGGAATACCAATATGTCGTGCGTACAAATCCTACCGACAATGCTCAGACAGATGTTCTTGGCGTAGTTGGTGAGCGTTACCATGTTTTACAGAATGAGGATTTATTTTCATTCGGTGATAACATTCTAGACGGTGGCGGTCGTTGGGAAACCGCTGGCTCTATCAAGGGTGGGCGTGTAGTATTCGGCGCTCTTGCTCTTGAGCGTGAGACAGTTCTAGACCCTAACGGTGTTGCAGATAAGGTAAAGACTTATCTCCTCATCAACACATCACACGATGGCTCTATCGCTATTCAAGCAAGCATAACACCCGTTCGTGTTGTGTGCGCTAACACTCTCAATCTTGCTCTTGGTGGCGTAGGTCGCAAGAACAAGAAGGGTATCAAGCAATCTTTCAAAATTCGCCACACTCAGACCGCTAACGGTAAAGTGCAAATTGCTCGTGAGACTCTCGGTCTTGCTAATGCATACATGGATGAATTTGATATCATGGCTAAGGCGATGATTGAGAAGGAAGTCTCTGCTCTTGATTTCAACAAAATCATTCTCGCTGCATATCCTAAGCCAGAAAAAGATGCTAAGGGTAGCAACAAGAAGTGGGAAAATAAAGTTGATGTTATCAACGATATTTACACTGGTGAATTCAATGGCATGATTGCTGGTAATGCGTGGGGTGCTTTCAATGCTCTCACCGAACGCCTTGATTGGTACCGTTCTGCTCGTGGTGGCTCTAATGAGTCAATCCTTGCAAGCGCAAGCGGATTTGACCCTGCTATCAACGCAGAAAAAAATCGCTTACTAAAAGTTGTGCAGAATGTAATGTCTATCGCATAACAAATTTTCCTGAGCATGAAATAAAACTGCTCTCCATAATTGGAGCGTTAGCATAGTTGGTTAATGCGCTACCCTGTCACGGTAGAGATCACGGGTTCAAGTCCCGTACGCTTCGCAAGATTTTTCGAACGGTGTGACAAACCTCACATTTACGATTACGTACCAAACCTCACAAATCGGACATTTTACGATTACGTAGACTTGCTTTATGAACCACATTACGGTAAAATTAAATATAAACCACCAACAGTAAGGAACATAATGAGAAATAGATCTAAGGGATATATCGGTCAAATCGTAGACGGTAAGAAGTTAGCCACAATTGCTAATGATATCTATCGTCTACAGTATAGTAATGAGTTTAGTCCATGTACAGTAGATAATCTATTACTCGTTACCCTGGAAGAAAAAAATGTATTTGGCGACAATAAGTATGCCCTGGTTTGTTCAGAAGGAGTAGGCTGGGAGCAAGACACTTACGGATGCTTAGAAGTACCAACAAACATTGGCCAAATGGGTCTATGGAATGGCAGAGTATTTATATCAGTAGACACAGTTAAAGAATGTCTAACAGAACAAACAGAGGATATCGCAGACTACATCCGTGTCTTTGGAGATAGACTAGATAATAACTGTTCTCTATGGCAGTCCAAAATGTCAGACCCTAGTGTTATGATAGAAGCATGACCACAACATACAAACCATACACAATATCAGAACTCGTAAATGAGATTTATGAGGACAACCTATCGCACTTTGAATTTGAGGAAAACATGGGGGGAGACCCTTGTGATTGCCACCTACATATTACCATGAACACTATTGTAAAGTATTGGGGAGAGTAATGCCTATTTATAACATTGATTACTATGAACGAGTAAATAACTATTGGAACAGGGAGATTGAGGCTGATAGCATTGAACAGGCTAAAGACTTATTCCTTGAAGAAATTCAGGGTACTGAACCTGATGATGTAGATGTTATTGATAATGTATTTGAGCCTATAGAGGAGTCTGAGTAATGCTAGGATATAGACCTAATGAGCATGACGATATGATACTTGCTATTCAATCTGTTATGGGATTAGTAGACTCTAATGACGACCCATGGTTACATCATAATCTACACATTGCACAGGAGTTCCTATCAGGGTTACAAGCAGAAGGGTACTTTGACTAATGAGTGCTTGTTGTAATGCTTCCGTTACCTTCTTTGAGTCTACCCTGGTTTGTAAGAAATGTTATACAGAACAAGATCTGGAGTCATTACGTGTGGACTAAGTATGATTATCTATGCACTGATTGCGATGCCCTTTACGAGATAACTACCCAACAAACTGTGCCTGATTGCTTTGAGCCTCAGTGCGCCTGTGGATCTGATAAGATTATTAGTATTGGCGTATCAGATGGGAATGCCCCAGTCATTTACGATGTGACCGATATCACACCCACACAGGTTGTAAAAATAGACTCAAACCCCTATAATTAATATATGACCATTAAGAACCAAGGAGAAAAAACCGCCGTGTCCGAACTAGAAACCAAGCAGTACGAAGTCCAAGTAGCCGTAACCTATTACTTTATTGTAGAGGCTGATAATGCAGAGCAGGCAGAGGAGATTGCTTCTTATGACTATTCAGATTATTCCTTTACCGCAGAGATTGATAGCATTGACGTATCTGAACTGATTACGGAAGAGGATGAGGAAGATGAAGAAACTGATTGAGTATATTAAGATACATCGTATTAGTTTAATTCAGGACCTAGACCAACTGCATTCAACTGATGAAAGTTATCATTTTGTATTAGGTAATATAGCAGCGACCGAGCACCTTTTGTCAGTGGCAGAGGGTATGATAGAGTAATGAACAACTTAACCCTAGCACCACGACTACAAAACCTAGTAGACCTAGGCGAATCAGGAACAGATATCCTTCACGGAGAACTTAAGAACCTTATGCTGGAGGCAGAAACAGAACTGCTCTACTGGCAGAAGGTTGAAGAAGATACAGACTATGGAGACGCAATGGATTCCATGGAACGCAAGTATGCAGAAGGTTTGCTGGACGCATATGCCAACGTCTATGAATTAACATACCAACTAGCATTTGCAATTGCAGATAGGAGCAAGGCCAATGGATGACCTATTAGAATTTGTTACAGGGCGCATTGAGGAACTTACCTTGTTGCGTGATGAGTATGAGCAGGAGAATGATTTCTCTATGGTTGACTATACTGCTGGTGCTATTGATGCTTACGACATTGTTAGGATGAGACTAAATGGATAAGTTTATTGAAATGGACTATGATGATTTTGTCCAAACCTACAAACCAATCATTAATCATCTAGACGACAATGCTTCCTTTGACGGTTATATGTTTGAGACATATGGTGAGGAAGTAGAGTTTGTTAAATCTCAGGACCCCGCCAAAATTTGGATGCACGGTGACGGAGAAGGTGGCACCTACATCTGGAGCGGCTGGGGATTTGTTAATAGGATTGGTTATTTTATTACTGAGGTCCCATGTCCAGAGGATACACTAATTCAGATTCAAGTCAGCATTCCGTGGTATTTCTGTGAGAACTGCCAGACAGAGTGGGAAGATGAGAATTATGAGATTAGTGATGTATACAGCGAGTTGGAGAAATGTCCAAAGTGCGCTACACTAGAAGAGTTAAAGACCCTACAAGACGAGGAGCAAAATGCCTAGATGGAATATTGAAGTCATACACGAGCCTACAGGCCAGTATATGAACTTTCAAGCAGACACCGACACCGAAGAACAAGACGAAGTATATAAAGAAATATTATATGACCTAAGTGTAGTAGCGCTAGAAAGGATTGAAGAATAATGGGAGCACGCATTAACTACGTATTTAAAGACAGTGAGACAGGCCCTATGGTCGTCTTGTACAGCCACTGGGGAGAGACTGAATGGCAGCGAGACCTGGCCCAGGCCCTGCAGCATGCCAAGCCTAGGTGGGATGACTCATCGTATGGAACACGTATGATCATTAGTTATCTAATGCAGCATGAGATTCTAGATGAGCACGGCTTTGGTATCTACGCAATTCACAATGACGGTTACGAGTTAGGTGAGACCACGGTCCTAGTTGACTTCATTACTAAGACTGTTACTGATAGAGTATCGGTACCATTTGATAAATTTGTGGATGCATATCTACCAGTTTTAGTTGAGCAAGAACTGGGGTAGGGTCACCTTAGTTCTAGGGTGGGGGAGCAATCTGTGGTGGGTTTGCTCCCTCCCCTTCTTTTTGGTATAATGGATAGAGAGGAGTACTATGGCTTACAGCATACGCAGAGTTGGCGGTATCGGTAAAGAAGAAAAATTAGCAGAAAAGTTTAATGTTATAGTATCTGACCTAAACCTTGATTTGGAGCAGGTTGGTATAATGGTAGCACGAGTCTTACCTGAACTCACCTTCAATCGCCTTATGGTAGTCTTTGAGAGTGCAGAAGCAGAGCGGGATAAGGTAAGGAACGAACCTAAGTTACACCACGACTACAAGAACTGGAGAATGGAACAAGAATGAGAATAGAAACCAAAGCAGATATCCTTGCTTATATTGGAGATCATTATCTAGAACTAGAAGCAGTGGAGTATTTACCAGTAGACTTTTGGCATGAGTTTGAGGATGTACTAACATTATCAGGTTTGATAGCAAGCCAATGGGCTAACCCTACTTTGAGCGGTACAAAGGCAATAGAGTATGCCTATGATATCCTATGTGATATGCGAGAGGTAGACCCAAGCCAAGACTTTGATAGCATTGAAGCCTTCTTTAAGGCACAAGAGGTAGACGCATGACCGACTTTGAGGCTATGTGTGAGATACTCTCTGAGTTCTGGTCTGAGTATAGAGATGATGAAAACCTTAAAGAGTTTACTGCTTATAATGATTTAGGTTTGCCTCTTGCTTATTTTATTAATGAAAGTATTGTTATATCTACCCCCGCAAGTGAGGCATACATTAACGAAACCTTCAACTTCCTCATAGCGGCGTTGGGCATTGATGATAAAGTATCTTATGAGTCACTAGACGAAATGTTTGACGCAGCAGGTTTGCAAAAATAGTCGAACTCTCAAAAAACCTCCTTTACGAACCTTCGAAAAAAAATCACGGGGCCTTTGGCCAAACCTCCTTTACGAACCGATCCAAAAAATTCATGGGACTTTTTTGACATTACGATCCCAAACCTTATATCCCCATATTCGGGGCACAGTATACTCTAGATACTAAGGTTTGTCAAGTCTTTTATTACGATCCCCGCTCCAGCGATCATCCACAATCCTATCAGACATTACGATCCACGGTATATAAGCCAGGGGATCCAGCAAATCATACCCATTCTCCCTAGTATAACTACACCCAAATAAAAGATTACGATATGGCTTTTAGCCTTATTTCATATCAAACCTTTTTCCCTGGTTTTTAGATATTATCCAAACCTTTTATTCATTTTTCCTACAAATACTGGACATTTTCTCACATTTTGTATAGGGTGTTTTAAGGTTTGAAGGTTTGACAAATAGTGGTTTGTGAGGTATAATCCGCTATCGGGATATGAAGGTTTGACATATGAAGGTTTGTGTGGTAGGAGGTTTGACACCCTAGACATTACGAACGCATCTGTCTAAATGCTCCATTACCCAATAGACAAACCATCATAACTTGTAAACCATATCTAAAAAATATCAGTAAGATTTATCTGTGGATAAACCTGTGGATAACTCTTATAAAACCACAGTATAATCAAACCATGGACATAGGATTACTATACATTTATTGGATATACGGCATGATCGGATTATCTGGTTTGGCAATCATTTACGCTATCTTTGAAATTTTCAGGGGATAAATAACTTTCTCTGGGGTGTTCTGGCTATACGGCATATGGGGTTATATCTTATACTAGGGATTACGATCCTCTCTTGACTTCCCCCGCTTTTTCTGAGATACTAGATACATGCAAACCTTTATGCCATTTCAAGATTACGAATACACAGCCCAGACCCTAGACAATAAGCGCCTAAATAAACAGATCCTAGAAGGCTACCAGATTATGAAGGTTTTATCTGGCGCATCTGAGTCTGGTGCTTGGCGTAACCATCCAGCAGTTCTTATGTGGAAAGACTCTGAGCATCACCTCATGGATTACATAGACCAGATGGTTTACGAAGCAGACTGGCGTGGTATCAAGACTGACAAAAATGTATCAAACCTTAAAACCCTAAAGCAGTCCTTTAGCCATATGTGGGGTAAGACTATTCCTTTTTGGCAGACAAACCAAGACATGCTAAAGCGTATTACGACTACCCATAAGGTTAATCTATATAGGAAAGATCCTATTATTTATGCTAAGTTTGCTACCGCCCAAGATTCAGAATTCAACACCCCATGCTGTGGCAAGTGTTTATATTATTGGGCTACCCACAATGTGTAAGCATACTTGGTATATGAGGGAAGCAGGTATTACCTGTACCAGATGTGGAATTATTTGGGAAAAGGAAATGGATGAAGACCTGCAATAAATGTAGCCAAACCTTCCCATTGGACAACTTCTATAAAGGTGCAGCAAAGTGTAAACCTTGCCATAAGGCTTATGCTCGTGAGTGGTCTAAGGCTAATCCAGATAGCGTTAAGAAGTCTACCAAGAAATCTAACAAGAAGCGTTGGGTAGAACAGAAACAAGATAAAGAGTATATGCTTAAGAAAACCTTATATTTTCAAGCAACCAGAGATGTTCGTATTGCCAGAGCCAAGAAGTGGAATCAGGCTAACAAAGAAAAATTCCGATCTCATGTATCAAAATCTCACAACAAAAGGCGTGTGTTCCTATCAGGGGGTAAGTCATATCTTATCCTAGATAAAGAGTTAACTAGACTCTATAGGTCTTGTTGTGCTCTATGTGCTAGTGTTAATAACATTACGATTGATCATATAATTCCCGTCGCTAGAGGGGGCAATCACTCTATTGGAAATTTACAGCCCTTGTGCAAATCGTGTAACTCACGAAAGAAGGCTAGGTTTATTTCAGAGTATAAGTATTACTTGGGAAAGTAACCGATAGTGCACCTTTGGTGCATAGTGAGGTTTGATAATCCTCTATTTTCGCCGAACTTTTAAACCTATTCAGCGCCGAACTTAAATATTATTTTTGCAGAAAAGCAATGAAATCATCAACAAATATTACATCTCGCTTATCAACACTAATTGCATTTTGCTTAGCATAACTGTTAGTCTTTTCAAGCACTTCAAGAAGTGTGATCTTTTTCTTTACATCTTTGAGCGTAGGACTTGACTCTATACATCCCGCACAAAAGTTATTAGATATCTTGTTTAACTCAGCAATATCTTCTTCACAAAGTAGGCATTTGTTCATTTAGATACCTCTTAGAACGTAAATGACACCTGGTGCGCCATTTCCTCCACTTTTAATGGTTGCATTGTATCCGCCCCCGCCTCCACCACCAGAACCGTATCCTGTACCGCTTTGAGCAATGTCATTTGTACCTTGGCCTCCACCCTTACCGCCAGTGCCAATACCTGAGCCAGCGCCATTGGATCCGCCACCAGTATTCTGGTTACCTCCACCACCGCCACCTGTTGTAGCGTTTGCAAAGAAATCTTTATAGTTTACAGTATTTGCAGATCCTGGAGTTGTTCCAGTTCCATCGCCATAGTTTCCACCACCAGGAGTTCCGCCTACCCCACCATTAGCACTTACAGAAGTTGCACCATTGCCACCTACACCTGAAACGTTACCGAATGTTGATGTTCCACCAGCATTACCGCCAACATTTGCTGCACCGCCATTTCCTTGTGCGCCAACTGTATATGAAGTAGGTCCATTTAAATACGTAAAACCTTGTGTTGGGTTTCCGTATCCACCACCTGCACCCATTCTATCAACTCTATCTGTTCTTGCACCAGATCCTCCGCCTCCGCCACCAACTGCTAAAACAAGTACCATTCCTGTTGCAGCATTGTAAGTTCCGCTAGTGGTTAGTGTATCAATTGTACCGCTAAGGCTTGTTGATGATACGAATAGTGCTGTTCTTTGGATAGATACAGATGTATTTGCCTGTCCCGTCAGATTCATGCTGACATATGCATAAGCAGCATTTTTCAACAAAACACCAGTTACCGTTCCAGATGATGTTGTTAGTGAAAAAGTAGTGTTGTCTGACAAGACAAAGGTAACTGTAACCACGCTGGCTGTTGGCAAAGATGTTACTGTGTACTGTCCACTTGCGAAGTCTGCAACAAGTTTGTACTGAGTAGCACCTGCTGGCACAACTACACCATAGGTTGCTGTTGAAGTTGATGCTCCAGTTATTTCTGGATATATTGCTATGGCCAAGGTGATCTCCCGTTGTTAATTAGTTTAATTATACCATTAATTACATACCGCTTGACTTAAACCATCCTACCCTATATACTTGTTATATGACCAAATGTTATGTATGTCGTAGGCATATGGATAAGTCTGAGGCTATCTATGTTAATCCTGCTACCGCCAGAGTTGCGCCTACTGGTGTTGCCTTCTGCAAGGAATGTGTACCAGGACAATGATTTATGATATCCCCGATCCATTTCAAACCTTCGTAGCCAAGAAGTATGCTAAGATTAAAGGAATGCAGTATGACTTCTTTGCTAAAGAGTGGTACCTAAAGACTGCCTGTTGTGGGGAAGAACTGTATGCACCAAATAAGAAAACCATGGTTAAGATTAGGCTTTACCATACTAGGAATGAATGTCTGGGTGGGTATTAATGAATAAGAACGAATGTTCAAAGTGTGAGGAATCTCAGAAAGATCCTCTATTTTGGGAGACACATCAAACCATGTCTGATGGACATATATGGTGTACTAAGAGGAAGGATAAATAATGATTAATGTTTTATTTCTAATCCCTGCTTTTTTTGCAGGGTATGTGGTATGTTATGTTGCAATGACTTACAAGGTTGACCAAAATTAAAGAGCCAAAGATTATGAAGATGGACTGGAAGTCCCTAGGTTATGAAAGGCAGTATAAAAATGGAAGATTACGATGGGTTCCTAGAGAAGTTTACGAAAGAGCACAGGACCAAGATCCTTCCTCTGAGGTGGATAGCCAACCTTTGTGAGATACCTGCTCATTATCATCTAGAAAGATTTTTACGTTGTGATGATCTTAATATTCGTGGCTTTGTTTATAGATACCACGCATATATGTCAAACCTTTGGTATAAGCCTTATATGAAATGGGGAACTGTCTATAAGTTAGACCTTGATGACCCAAAAATAATGAATAAAGCCTGGGATAAAGAATGATATAATGTATATATTCTAACTTAGGAGTAATTAATGGCTCAAGCAGTATTTCCAGTTCCAGTAGCAAGTGCAGGTTCAAGTGCCTATGCAGTAACCCTTCCCTCACAAAAGGTGCAATATAAAGGTGTTCAGTCACTAGAATCAGGTATCTATAGTTTATCATTTTCTCCAGCAGCAACTAATGGAGCAATATCATTTGACACTGGTTTATCAATAACTACCGTCACAATACCAACAAATCAAGTAGTTTCAGTAAACCTTGCATCGCCTGTACAGTCTTTTATTGCAATATCATATTCAAATGATTCTGCTATTTTAACAATTACAAAAACTGCATCTGCTGTTATTAATAATAATTTAAGTGGAACACTTGATACAATTACAACAACTGGAACATATAATCAAACTGGAAAGTTAATGGTTCTTGTTGTTGGAGCAGGAGGGGCTGGGGGATCTGGTCCAAACAGTTATGGTATGAGTGGTACTGGAGGTGGTGGTGGCGGAGCAATGGTTGGTGGAATTGTATATACAAATACAGCGACTACAGTAACCATTGGTGCGGCTGGGACTGGAACTGCTGGAGATAGAGTTCCTGGAAATGCTGGTGGAGCAAGTTCTTTTGGAAACTTTTTTGTTGCTAATGGTGGCGGTGGCGGAGTGTATGGCGGTGGCGGTGCTAGTGGTAACGGAACAAGCAATCTAACAAATACGGGTTTAATAGGAATCTCTGCTAATGCTGGCGGTGGAGGTAGTGGCAATCAAGGTGGTCCTCCTGGTGGATCAAATATTAACCCATCACCACTTACAAATATAACTGGAACAAATGGTGGCGGTGGTGGTGGAACTTCTAATTATTACGGAGGCACTCAAGCAGGTGCAGGTGGTGGACTTGGAGTTGGTACTGGTGGCGGAGGTGGAAGCGGTGCAGGAAACGCAGCCACTGGTTATGGAGCAGGTGGAGGCGGTACGTCATCTGGAAATAATTCAGCAGGTGGAGCAGGCTCTCCTGGTGTAGTTTATATTTTGAGAGGATTCTAAGTTTGACTTCTTAACCTATATTTGCTATACTTGTATAAAGGGGTAAATATGGATATGTTTATATTTTCGGTTATACCGTTCATTTTGTGTACAATTCTAGCGGTTTGGATCTGGAACTCATGAGGATTGTAATCTGCTATATATGCAAGAAACAGATTGAATCACGCTCACCGTTTGCACATGCAACCTTGACAAATCATTTAAAGAAAGATCACAAGGAGACCAGTCGTGCTTAAATTTTTATTTGGTATGCTTGCTGGTTACTTAGTATGCACTATTGAAATTGCTAGACTTATAGTTAGTAAAGGCTACAAGTCTTTTTATGATATCCCAAACAAAGAGAAAGTTTGATATACTGATTATATGAAAAATACTTATAAGTGTCCTGACTGCAAAACTTCTATTATTATTAATACCAAGGTTCATGAATTGCCAGAGTCAATAATCTGTCCCTGTGAATCGGTAATGCCTTTAGACTCTTCAAAATAAATGAGAGATCATTTTAAGAAACTTTGGTCAACCATCCTATCTAATGGTGTGCGCCAAGACTCTGAGGGTAATTGGACAGTTATAAATTCATCTACCAATAAACGTAGAATGGAAGGTAAAGCCTCTAGTGTTGGTGGTATAGCAGGTTCACAACAGCAACCTTGGATCCCCGCTAAAATTTATGTTACACCAGATGAATTAAGAGAGATTTGGGATAAGCAATTTGGCAAATGCTACTGGTTTGGGGTACAATTAGATTTAGACCTTTTATACAAATCACACCCTGACTGGATGCCAAAGCATCCTATGTGTCCTAGTATAGATAAGATTGATGTTAACGGAGATTATACAAAAGAGAATATTGTTATCACAACTAGATTTGCTAACTTTGGCAGAAACGTTTGTGACTTTGACAAGTTCCACAACATAGTTAAGGAATTAAAAAATGGCTAAACGCAAGGCAGTAATATTTGATGTAGATGGAACATTGGCAAATGTTGATCCATACCTACACAACATACGTAATATAAATAATGATCCAGAGTTTAAAAAGAATTACGACAAGTTTCATGAAGAATCTATTGGTGCAGAGCCAAACCAAGAAGCAGTTGACTACCTTCGTGATGCTATGGAAAATGGTTTAGATATTGTTGTAGTAACTTCTAGGCGTGAATGGTGGAGAGGCGTTACCTCTATCTGGATGGCTAAGAATGGTATCTATCATGATGCCCTGTACATGCGTAAAGATGGTGACTTTAGAAAAGATTATGAAGTAAAAGATGACATTCTTTATAGAATTAATAAACAGTGGGATGTTGTGCATGCCTTTGATGATAACCCATCAGTGATTGAACTATGGGAAAAGAATGGTATTCCAACTACAAAGATAGGGGACTGGGATGGATCAAGATAGTAAAGAAAAAGATTTTGAGGATTGGGCTAAGGCTCATGGCATAGACCTAACTCCAGAACTTTACCTACAAAACCAGAGAATGTACATATTAAATGAACTATCTCTTGTTGGTGTAACAGTTGATCTTCCCTCTGAGTTTATGTGGGGACTTAATTCTCAACAGTTTGCAGAAGTTATCGCTGGACTAGTTGGAAGAATTAAAGGTTAAAACCTTCTAGGCATTCCATACAGTAGTGGCTATAGGTAGATTCGTATCTAAACCTATCCCCCGCTAAAATAATCTCTCCAGATTTATGCTTAGATAGATTATCATCTGTAACGGCACCATAGATAATAGGTACTGCATTATTAAAACATTTTGGACACATATAACAATAGTACCACACTTGCTAATAACCTGAAAGTAGTATATACTGGATATATGTTCTGTGGGGATTGTGGATCAAGGCTCGTTAATGGAGATTGCAATGCCTGCTTTAAAAATAAAAATGCACTAAGAGAGTTTGAAGAGGAATCAGATGAGTAACTGGACAGAAGAACTAACAGATGAGCAGAAGCAACAGGTTTGGGACTTTATTGTATTTACAGTAAAGGAAATCAGAGAACAGATTGCCGTTGACATACTTGCAACATCTGATCTTTGGGCTGCAAAAGGACTAAACAAATCTCGCAGAACCCAGAAGGCGTTTAAGATTTCTGCTGCCATTGCGAGAGGACAAAACGAAGTTGATGCTAATCAGTCTAATTAAATCTATTAAGTGTAAGTTTTCTGGACACACTCTTGTGCCTGCAGGCTCTTGCCCATATACTGGTGCAACATACCGATATTGTGAAAGATGCAACATTATGATCCCAGTACAGGTTGTGCAGTGATGTGGTCATGGGTATTAGCAGCCATTGGTGTTACAGGAATATTTCTTGTAGGTCGTAAAACTATTTGGGGTTGGGTAGTTCTATGTGTTAATGAATGCTTATGGATTGCTTATGCTTTGGCTACAAAACAATATGGATTTATTGTTGCTGCTATTGCATACGGAATTGTTTATGTTAAATCCTTTATACATTGGAAGAGAGACGAAAGGTTAGAGGTTCCTGATGAAAGATAATTATGGTGTTACCAATGAGGTAAGAGATCAAATTATTAAAGATTATTTTATGAAGTCTTATCATTGGACTATTGGTATTGGAATGTTTCTTATAGGTGTATTGTTTGGGGTAGTTATAAGTGGCTGATCCAAATCAAACTCCATCCCGTGGAGAATGGCTATGCCCTTGTAGTGGGTGCCAAAAAAGCATTTCTGCAGAACGCAAACAACTTATTGAGTTATTTGAAAAAGCCAAGAATGATTATTTAGTTTATCGTGGATCTTCTTTTCACAAAGATACTGGTGAGTTGATGTGGGCTAAAGATGATGCAATGGCATATGCTGAAGGCATTGATGCAGTAATAGAATTAATAAAAGATAGAATGCCAAAGCCAAAACTAAAGAAGTAAAACTAGCACCAGTAGCCAAGTTGGTTAAGGCCCCGAACTCATAATTCGGTTATCGTAGGTTCAAGTCCTACCTGGTGTACGCCTCTGTAGTTCAGTGGATAGAACAATGGACTTCTAAGCCATGTGTCGCAGGTTCAATTCCTGCCAGGGGCGCAATGATGCTATAATAGAATGAAACTAAAAGGGGTAATTCATTGGCTAAGATCGTATTTCTAGGAAACTTTGAGGTTTCTTATAGTAGTGAGAATCATCATGTTAATAGTCTTGAGTCTCTTGGACATACCGTTGTAAAGTTGCAAGAAAAGAAAGCAAAGAGTCATGTAATTCTTGACCAAGCGCTTAACTCAGATCTGTTTATCTGGGTACATACTCATGGCTGGGAAACAACTGGCAGGATTACGATGGATAATGTTTTGCTTCAACTAAAGCAGGCAGGTGTGCAGACAATTACCTACCACCTTGACCTATGGTTTGGTCTTGATCGCCAGAAAGATCTTCAAGAAGATAACTTTTATAAAACAATTGGACACTTTTTTACTGTAGATAAATTGATGGCTGACTGGTTTAATGAGAACACACAGGTAAAAGGACATTTTATTCCTGCTGGAGTTTATGATAAAGAATGTTATATTCATGAAGCATATAACCCAGATAAATTTAAGTATGATGTTATTTTTGTTGGTAGCAAAAGATATCACCATGAACACAAGTATCGCTCAGACTTGATAGACTTTTTAAGAAAAACATACGGAGATAGATTCCTTCATGTTGGTGGTGATGGAGATACTGGAACTGTTCGTGGTGATGAGTTAAATAAGATATACGCACAAAGCAAGGTAGCCGTTGGAGACAGCCTTAACATTAACTTTAACTACCCTTACTATACTAGTGATAGGTTGTTTGAGTCTACTGGTCGTGGTGGATTTACTATCTACCCTCGCATTGTTGGGCTTGAAGATTACTTTGAAGATGGTAAAGAGATTGTATTTTATGAACATGGTAATCTTGAAGATCTAAAATCTAAGATAGATAAGTATCTTGATAATGATTCTGAAAGAGAAGTAATTAGATCAAATGGTCATAACAAGACTAAGCAACAGCACACTTATGTACATAGGTGGGCCACTATTATGAAGGAGTTAGGGCTATGACAGAAATGGTAAAGGCCGTTATTAACGGAGAGTTTGAAATTATACTACCAAAGCATCGTGCAGATAGACCAGACTGGTACCAGCCACATGGTTGGGAAAAGCCTAGACTAAAATCAATGCATGAGAATATTGGCAAGGGCGATGTTGTTTACTACATTGGTGCAGAAGAAGGAGAGATGCCTGCTTTGTGTCAAATGTGGGGAGCAGAGGTAGTATTGTTTGAACCCAATCCAAAGGTTTGGTCACACTTCCCGTTGCTATGGAGTGCAAATAATCTAGAAATGCCACTGGCTTCTATTCCTGGTTTTGCATCTGACAAAGATAACAAACTTGCTCGTATCTATTACAACGAGTTTCCACCAGAAGCAGACGCTCCAATTGAAGCAGCACACGGATTTAAAGAACTTCAGTATGAAGCAGACAAATATGGACAAACAAAGATTGATACTCTTGTTTACGAAAAAGGAATGAAGCCACCTACAGTAATCTCACTTGATGTTGAAGGTAGTGAATGGCGTGTTCTTGGTGGTGCAGAAAAAGTTATGAGAGAGTTTAGACCAAAGATCTGGCTATCTGGTCATCCAGAGTTCATGATGATGTATTGGAAAGAATACCTATATGATCTTAGACAGTTTATCAAGGGTATTGGATATATTGAACATCTAATAGACTATCAGCATGAGGTTCATTTCTACTATGAGCCTGCCTAAAGCATATATATATTCTACAAACCCTCTTGATTCTGCTGATGGTAAGTGGGACTATGAGTTACTTAGGCTTACCTTTGAGCGTAATAAGATTGAGCAAGTAACAGTTACCAGCATACCTAACGATGAAAGATGTTTTGTTATTATTCCTGGACAAGGAAATGCTGGAAGCGAAGACTATATCTCTAAGCAACTACAAAAGGCAGGCAGAGTAGTTCTATTTATTACTGGGGATGAGTCTGGTAACTTTAATGTTGATAAGATCAAGCATCCAAATATTTCTATTTGGGTTCAATACCCGCACAAAAAACATGAAAAATATAATAAGTTTTTTATTGGCGTTCCTCAGCATTTAAAGAACAACTTACCTGATTATCCTGTTAAAGAATATGATGTATATTTTGGTGGTCAAATAACCCATCAGCGTAGGCAGCAGTTAGGAGAGGTCATGCCAAGTCTCCCAAATGCCCTTTATAAGCCCACAGCAGGCTTTGCACAGGGAGAACAGCCCAAAGACTACTACAGTACCCTATCAAAGGCTAGGGTTGCTCCAGCCCCTGCTGGGGCGCAGGTAATAGATACCTTTAGATTCTTTGAGGCTATTGAGATGTTGGCTTTGCCTGTTGGGGATCTTGTTGATTCTAAGGGTGAGATGACTGATTATTTTAACTATGTTTACCCTGCAGGAATTCCAATTGAAAAAGTTGATAACTGGAACAAACTAAAAGAAATGCTGCCTAATCTTATTAATAATTATCCAAATAATATGCATCAGGTTGTATGTTGGTGGATTAAATACAAGAGAGATTTTTCTATTGAGATTATGAAAGATATTTATGAACAAAGATAATGTAACTATAATTGTAGCAACTTCTATAATTCCTAGCCATCCAGACACATCTATACTAGATGAAACAATTGACTCTATAAGAAGCCACTTCCCAGACAACGAGATCATTCTTCAGGTTGATGGACTAAGGAAAGAAAGACTAAACCGTAAAGATGATTACGATGAGTTTAAGAACAGGATTTTGTGGAAGTGTTTGCATCAGTGGAAAAATGTTTTGCCAGTTATATTTGACCAACACAGTCACCAAACAAATATGATGAAAGAAACTATTGATCTTGTCCAAACAGCAGCAATGATATATGTAGAAGGAGATGCCCCATTGACTCCTGATATTGAAATTGATTGGCAAAAGTGTTTGGACCTACTTGAGTATGAGAAGGCAAATACAATTCGTTTTCACTTTGAGGCATCTATTCCTGTTGAGCATGAACACTTAATGTTTGGTCTTGAGGATGGCTTTATGAAAACCACACAGTGGAGTCAGAGGCCACACCTTAGTCTTACTAAATATTATAGAGAGGTTGTTCTCCCTACCTGTGATGAAAAAACATTTATTGAAGATAAATTTCATGGGGTTGTTCAAGATGATGGATGGGATAAACATAAACTTTGGATATACCATCCAGAAGGAAACATAAAAAGATCTTATCACCTTGATGGTCGTGCTGGAACAAGAAAGTTCACATCAGATGACGATGCTTGGGGATATACTGAATGACATTTGGAATTATTGCAAGGTGTGACAATACTGGTTTGGGTAATCAAACAAGAGACTTAGTAAGGATGCTGAACCCTGACAAAATTCTTTTGATTAACTCTACTAAGTTTAATAATAATAAGCAGTACCCCGAATGGTATGACGGATACAATGTCACAATGACTAATGGCTTTCCAACAAAACAAGAGGTTGCTATGTTTATGGATGGACTGAAGTCTGTTCTAACCTGTGAAACCTTTTACCACCCACACTTTATTCATTTAGCCCAGAGACATAAGGTTAGAACTCTTATGCAGTATAACTATGAGTTCCTTGATCACCTTAACAAACCTGATATGCCATTGCCTACCTATATGATTTCTCCCAGTTATTGGAAGGTAGATGAGACTATTGCTAAGTTTGGTAATGAGACTAAGGTTGTTCATATCCCGCCACCAATTTATGTTGATGACTTTAAGTCTGTTAGAGAAAATAATATGTCAAAAGATCATAAGCGGATACTACATATTGGTGGCAAGGCTGCTTCACAAGATAGAAACGGTACTCAAACTGTTATTGATATGCTTCGTCACTCTAAGGCTGATTACAAATTAGTAATTAGAAGTCAGAGCGAACTAAACATTAATTATAAAGACTCTAGGCTCACTGTTGAGGTAGGCAATATTGATAGCCGTTCTGAAATGTATAATGGCTTTGACGCAATGGTTATGCCAAGAAGATATGCTGGTCTTTGTCTTCCTATGAATGAGGCTCTTGTGAGTGGACTTCCAGTATTTATGACTGATATATCTCCCAATAATCAAATACTTCCAAGCGATTGGCTTGTATCATCAAGTAAGGTTAGCACTCTTATGACAAGAGTTAAACTTGATGTTTATGAAGCAGATGTTAGAGAACTTGCCAAGAAGATTGATCGCTATGTTGATAGTGATAAGAGGCTGCAAAAGGAAAAGGCTTTGACAATTGGGTTTGAAAACTTTGACCCATCTATTCTAAAGGATCAATACCTTCAGATTCTGGAAGGATAAACTCTTCGGAGAACTTTTGTTTTAAGTCTCCAAGCGTAAGGAAAGTAGCCTTCCTATCTTTAATAAACTTAATATCTGTTTTAAGTTCTTTGATTTTATAATCTGTAAACTTTAATATATAATAAGATAACCATAGATCATCAATGATCCAATACTCTTCAGGGCAATCAAAAAAGTCTTCGTTTAGAAATAGTTTGGCGCTACATATTAGTCCACCTGTTCCAGCATAATTTCCTAATTCTTCTTTTTCAATCTTAATTTTTCTTTTGTATTTTAAGTTAACTCTGTGTGCCCAAAAAGATTTTACACAAGTCTCATCATACTGTCTGTGACATTCTTCTATAAATGTATTTGGAATTATCTCATCATCATCAATAAAGATTATTTTTTCGTATCCATCTTCGGCAAGATCCTTTGCTAATAAAAATCTAGCAAATTGTTTAAAATCATTTGCATAGTTGTGTACAGAAATATTTAGGTTGCCTTTAAACTTATCTAAATACTTTAAAAGTTTTTCATTTTGGCCTGAGTTATCTATAATATAAAAGTCAAAGTCTTTATCTGTTTGATTATTTATGCAGGCCAAAGTTGTATTTAGGTTCTCAAACCTTATATACGTACACATTATTAGCGCTGTCTTTGACATATATCTCCATGATAACATAGAAAGAGCCAGCCCAATATAGACTGGCCCTAACTATTTTTACTACTTACTTCTTTGGCGCTGCCTTCTTGACTGCTGCCTTCTTCTTTACAGGTGCCTTAGCAGCCTTGAGAGCCTTCTCTACTTCCTTAGCATCTGGTAATACACCAAAAGCCTTGTCGTTAGGATTAATTGCTCTGATTGCAACTGGTGCGATAGCAGCAACAAGCGCTGTCCATAGATCCTTTGGATCTGTTACGCCAGCCATGTATAGTGCTAGACCTGATGCAAGTACTGAGCGACCATATGATGCTAGTAGTGCCTCTAGTTGTTTCTTATTCATTTTATTCCTCCTAGGATATAATTTGTGTTAGTACTGTAAAGCCAATCCATAGACCAATAATTCCTGCGACTCCCGCAAAAACTGGTGGTGCTGGTACTGGCAATTTGAATGCTGCGAACACGACACCGCACCCAAAACCTGTTAGTGTTGATAAGATAATATCTTTCACTTTACTTCTTCTTCCTCTTTAGGTAGTAACTTTTTTAACTCTTCATATGCTTGTGATATTTTCTTTAATGAGTTGTAGTTTGGTTCCATTGATATAAGATCCCCATACTCTTTAAAGTAATTGATTTCTGGTTCAACATCACTAACAAACTTACTAAGACCAGACTGAACCTCTTCAATATAATTGAATGCCCAGTCTCGTGAATCAGCAAGAAACTTAAGGAAGTTCTCTTGATGTATCTGTTGATCTGACTTATCTTCTTTTAAATTTTTGAGTGTCTTTATATATTCTTCTAAAGTAAAGTTGTCAACATATAATTTACCTGCAAGTTTTTGTGAAGAGATTAGCCTTCTTAAAGTTATAAGGTAGGCTACTACAAAACAAGCCATTGCAGAACCTAATACAACTATAATAGTGTTTTCAATCATTTCAGAGCCTCTCTCGTAACTAGCACAATAGCACCTTCCATCTCTAAAGCATTCTTAAGTTGTACAACATATTGTAATGCTGCGATCTTTTGATCATGCAATAGTCCAGCAAAATGTCTTTCATCTAATTTTATAGTAAGAAAGTGATCATTGTCAATAAGTTGAACAGAAAAACCTTTAGGCGCTTGCACTGCGTGAAACGCTCTCTTCATTGCATCTGTATACATTTTATTTATCCATTGTTAAAACTTGCCATGTGTCTGCCCAGTCTGCCTTGGTTTTATGGTTGTTGAATTCTCTAGATACTTTACCATCTTCAAGATATACACCACCCCAAACTCCCCATTCTTTTCCAGATACACCATTAGCAAAACATTTTCTTGCTAGTGGACACTGCATGCATAAAGCATCAACTAAAAATCTGGATTCAGATTCATCTTCATATTTATCAAAAAATATATTAGTATCAAGGTCTTTGCATGGAGCATCGTCTTTCCATAGATGCTGCTTCATGTCTACTCCTTATACTTGCCTGGAATCTCCCAGCCACTACGAGAAGGACTAAAAGTTTTTTGAATGTACCATTCATTGTTAATGCGAATACCGTTAGCATCTGTTCTGCCAAGATTTGTTTTCTTGAGTTCTAGAACATCCCAACCAACCCATTTTAGGTTGCTATTTTTTGATACAATTTTTTCCATTGCATCTAAGTCTTTTATAATACATCTTTACCCCTTTTAGTATCTAAAGATTCCAACTTCAACATTGTTAAGTTCAGCCTGAGCAACAAGTTTTGAATTTGATTGCTTTGGTGTGCTTAAGAAAGCAAAGTAGTTTACGTAACTCATATTTTCTTCAACCCATGAAGTAGGTGCCTTAAAGAATTTAATCTTCTTGCCACGAGCCTTCATCCCTCTTTCAGATAAGTTTGAGAACTCTGAAACAAAAGAGTTAACTTTTGCTGGGCCTACTGAATAAATAATAAACTCATTATCATCTTCTTTCATGCCAGAAAGAGCAACGCTCATTGCACGAAGAAAAATTTGATAATCATTAAAATCATTTGTTCCCTGTACTGCCACTATCATTTCTATTCCCACTCCTTAAGTTATCCAATATGAATAACATCTTCTCAACATCTTTTTTTGACATATTAGTTGTATCTACTGGCTTTGCTGATTCTGGTACTGGTGCACCATCTTCAACATTAGCAACATAAAATATATTACTAGCCACCCAATATGCTTGATCTTCTACAACTAACACCTTAATTGTACTCTTTTCTCTGCGCTTTTGCAACTGAGAAGATGTATCTTGGTGCTGTGGTAACTCATAAGTAAAAAACTTTTTCATCATTTTGTGCATATCACTTTGGCGATATATAACTCTATGAGATTTTTTATATTTACTTTTTGTTACTATTCTAATTATAAACCAGGTGGCAAGGATTGTCAAGCCCACTACTAGGAAATACTCCATGCTTAACCCTTTCTAAAATCAAAAGGGCTACCTTCCCAAACCTTGTTCTTTTCACGATTAACTATTGCTCTTGACCAGGAAAACCCTGCATCTCCGCCCCAAGCATCCCACATGATACGACCATTAGATGGGTTAGATGTATTATAAAAATCTTTACCTTTTTTATCTACTTCATGCCGTGAAAAAAATGAATACATGCGCTTAACAGTATCAAGAGACATTGCAGATCCATTAACAATATCTGTTGCTCTACCCCAACCTACAGGGGTTCCAGCACCAGTTGCTTTACCTTCTTCTTTCCACTTAAGCGCTCTTCTTGCAGCAGCCTTCATACCTGAAGTAGGAGTATATGTATCAGCCATTTTTCTTTACCTTATTATGGTTAACATAGTAATCACCAAGAATAGACTTAACTGTTCCATTCTTATTCATACGAACAATCTTTCCATCTTTAATTTGTGTTGCATTAAAGGATCCTGATTTTTTCTTTGGCATTATTTATTAAATCCTTTCGGATCAAACATTCCACTCCAAATACTTTTTGTTTCTTCTATTGAATCAAATTTATATGTGCCACCACGACGTTTATATTCTTGAACTACCCAAGAGTTTGCAACCGCTGATGGATATACATCAAACTTATCTTTTGCTGCTTGAACTACTCTTGCATATAGTTTTGGGTTTGCAGGAGAAGATCCACCAGTACGTGGCTTAATCATTGCTCCATAGTTAGGCTTCTTTGCTTTTCCAATTGAGGCATCATAAGCATCCATAAGATCTGGTTGTGCATTCATATTTGGCATATCTTCAACAGTTAGTTCTGGCTCAACTGGAAGTGGATCAATAGGAATAAACAAATTCATTGTGCAAGCAGAGTATGTTCTTGTTGCTTCCCATAGTCCACTTTCATCTTGTTCAAATAACTGAATCAATACCGCAGGATTTTCAGGAGTTGCTTCAAGTGTATATTCTCCACCAGGAATACCTAGCATACCTTCACGCATTACATGAACTACTTGACCAATGTGAAACTCTTCATCTCCACCATGTGCAGTCATAGCAAAATCGCCTTCTTTTAGGTTTGGCATAGACTTACCTATGTTACCCTCACTACGATTAATTGCATAAATTTGTGCTGCTGCTTCTGCTCTTGAAGTGTGGCATCCCATTACTTCATTTGTGCCTTCTTTTAGTGCAGGGTAGCCAGAGCACCCAAATGAGCCTTTGGCTCCAACCTTATATGGCATAATGATCCTCCTAGACCTATATACTGATTATAGCAGAATTTACTTTGCTAGTACCCTTTTGATTTCATTGAGGCACTCAAGTGATTCTGTGTCCATTTTGCTAAGTTCTTTTATATCAAAAGCCTTGTCCGTAAGGGTTACTAGTGGGTTAGAATCCATTAAATCAACATTTAAAAACCCATCCTGCCAAAGATTCATTATCTGATTATTGACCTGATTCATATGCTCTTGGTATACCTCTGGCATAATTTCAATCATTTTTTCTGTCATTGAGTATAGGAACTCACCGCTAACTGGGTCAACACCCACAACCTCAACTGCTCCATTGAGGATTAGCATGTCAAAAATTTCAGAGTGGTCTTCATCCATCTGACATTAATTCCTGTAACTGTTCTTTTGTTTGTGCGCCAGTTGCTCTTTTTACTTCAGATCCATTGTCAATAACAATAAATGTAGGGACTGACCTAACATTCATATTTTTAGCCATTTCTATTTCTTGGTCAACATCAATAAACTGAAACTTAACAGAAGAATCACGGTTAAGTTCTTCAACTATTGGCTTTACTTTTTTGCAAGGATGGCACCAATCTGCAGTAAAGTAAAGGATGTGTCTCACTTGCCAGACTTCTTTCTAGCCTTGGCAAGAGCATCAAAATCTTTTACCTTAGTATCTCCAAGGTATCCCCAAGCATAACCATCATTGATCATCATATCGTTAAGGGATACGGTATTGCCATCTACATATACCCAGCCTAAAATGCGACCATACTTTTCAGATGAGTCCATCTTTTCAGTCTTAATAATGACAGACTTAGCATCCTTAAGAGACTTCTTTAAGTACTCCTTGGCTTCTAGACCTAGAGCCTTCTCAGCAAGATCTTTTGTGCGGGACTCAGGGGTATCAATACCAGCCAGTCTAACACGAGATGCAAACAGGATATCAAACCCTAAATCAATAAGAACGTCAATGGTATCTCCATCTACTACATTCTCTACTTTTCTTACATAATATTCATACATTAGTAGTCTTTACCTTTCGCCTTGTTCTCAACAAGTTTTTCACGCTCATCAATGATCGTTAGCATAAATGCCATCATTTTTTTATAAGTTTCTGGATTATCCATAATCTTATTATAGTGATGACCACAGAACATTAAGTCTCCACTAATGCCACTAACCTTAACCAAAGCCTCTGCTGCACAAGAATCACATCTATCTGTTGCTTTAAGAATCCACTCTTGCGTAACTGCTTCTTCTTCTTTGATCATCATCTTCATAGTATACCGCTACTTTCTGTTATCAGTTTTATAAAATCCCGAACCATTAAAAATTACCTCTGTAGTAGAGTATACACGAGCCAGTGGTAGAGTGCAAGTTTCACACTCATACCCTGGATCGTTATCTTTTATAGAACGAACTTTAATGACTATACCTTCACAAGTACCAGTGCATTGATATTCGTATGCTGGCATTACTTACTCTTTAGTGCCTTAAATGTAATAACATCTACAATACCTGTTTGAGCAAGTTTGTTTGATGACTGAAATGCTTTTACTGCCTTTTCAGTTCCAGAACCAAAATCACCATCAGCCTTTAGACCAAGAAGGGTTTGGACATTCTTAACTGCCTGTCCCTTTGAACCATTCTTAAGTGGCTTAAACGCTGCAGGAGCAGCCTTCTTAGCCTTTGCTGCAGGTGCCTCAGTTACAACTCCAGCCTTTGATAGCAATGGAGCATTTTCTTCACCAGCATAAACTGGACGACCCCAACCAACTACAGCGTTAAGGATACCCTTCTTGTTCTTTACATAGGCACGAGTCTTTTCTACGCACATTCCGCCATTGCGCTGATCTCCCTTAGCAGTTCCAGAAGTATTTCCTTCAATAACTTGGATTGTTCCATCACCATTATTCTTAATACAAAGACCAACATGTGAAATACGATTTACACCATCATCTGGGAAATCAAAATAGATCCAGTCTCCTGGGGTTGGATCGTCATTACGAGCATCTGCCCAACGACCTTGCTTCTTAAATTCATCTGATGCTGCAACTGTTGATGCAGACTTTGGGAACTTTGCTACTCCTGCAGTGTGTGCACACCAAGAAACGAATGACTGACACCATGGCTGGAAGTTAACCTTCATCCATGCGCCGTACTTTGTTTCGTTATCCTTTGGTCCTTCAATAGTCCCAACTTCTTTCTTTGCAATTTCAATAATTGCTTCTACTGAGCCTTTAACAGCCATACAAAACCTCCTAAGTTTAGTACTATAAGTATATCAAAAGATGAGCAGTTTTACAACTTGCTCAGGTTGTTTTAGACGGTGGTCTAAATGTTACTTTATCTTAATAGTTTTAGGCTTTTTATCTTCAGGAATAATACGATCTACATTAATATGTAACATACCATCCTTCATATCAGCCCCAGTAACTTCCATATATTCTCCAAGGGCAAATGATCGTGTGAACTTACGACCTGCAATACCCTTGTGAACTACTTCAGCATCTGTTACTTCAATGATCTCTCCCTTGATA
>Ga0247722_10000416_pt1 | contig 26720 bp, 56 predicted proteins | sample MSEWelMarce3H_FC_FD_189094 | JGI IMG/M metagenome (GOLD analysis project Ga0247722, IMG submission 189094) | Subsurface sediment microbial communities from gas well in West Virginia, United States - MSEEL Well Study Marcellus 3H_FC | ecosystem: Environmental > Terrestrial > Deep subsurface >... | reverse complement strand
CGACAAAGTTGATTGAAGGTTGTATCCCGGTTCAAATCCCCCATTGACATTAGCCGGACTAAATCGGTAGAAAGGATGTGCGTTTCCCATTATGAATTTTGAATTAAAGGTGGATTCCCAATCATTGCAATCAATTCACCAATCGAACCACATTCAACATCATTGACCGACATTTCATTTGCTTCAAGATAAATTGCACTCCGGTTTTCGTCCGATTCCAAGAATAGATGAATGCCGTTTGGCCCTACTATTTCATATCCGGTTGCTGAATATTCGATGCCGGATAAACCTATAAGTTGATTTTCGAAAATAATGTTCATTAGTGCGGTGATATAACGGTTGAATAGTGAGTTATGGTTTGTGTAGTTGCGGATGGTTGGGTCGATACCACTAAATACTGATTGACCGTCCAATCAATGTTAGATAGATCGAATGCGGTGCTTAAAGTAATATCAATTACTGCGTTGGTTGCACCCGGGTAATGGGCCGTACTTGTGGATGATCGGATTAGTAGATTCCGGCTCAAGAGCAATCCGGTAAATCCGGCAGTTACAACGGCATTACCGATTAAGATGGGCGATCCGGCTAAATCGTTTGTTGTGTTCAAGTAAATCCTATGGGTACAAGTTCCAACAGATGTATTCCTGAAAATCCGTACCAACACATCAAATGAATTACCAACCGTGAACGTATTGGCAGGGATCAATAAACCAGTCAGGTAAGTGTTAGCCGTTGTCCCGGTTACGGTTGCGGCCGTGATGTTACGAAGGAATTGAAGCAATACTGAACCGCCATTGGTGGTCCAAGATAGATTCCCTGCTCCGTCTGTCTGTGGGATTTGCCCCGGTGATCCAGAACTGCCGATTGAATTTGCTAATGCCGTACCGAATCCAACATTTTTCCAACTCTTAGTGCTTGCCTCATATTGCAGAACCTCATCATCTGCAATTGAACTGATGACCACATTATTGAGTGAATCATTGTTCAACATTCGCCAATTGCCTGACCCTTCTGAAATGAACTCATAAAGGCTCCCGGCAATGACTTGAAGATTGGTTGCATTTGGCAGAAACAAAGCCGACGAATGGGCCAGCAGAGGGTTTGAAACGAAGTACAATAATATCCGTGTTCCGTGTTGCTTCGTGGATATTGATGTAATGGTTGTGTTTCCGGTGATGTGGTGAAAGTTGCCTGTATTCCCAAGTGTTATTTCAGACCCCGATGCCAGATTATCACCTTTATGCCATCTTACCTGTTTGGTGTGGGTATTGACCCCCGTGAAGTCATTGTCATCGTCCACAAATGCAGCAGCCGAAACCTGTGCATCATCAACCTCTCTGACCTTTGCAGGGGTTACCAATCCCGATGTGTTGTCGGGTATGTTGGTGGATATTAGCGTTGTCTGTTGCGCCCTAGTATTTGCCATTGTTTTTTATTCGTTTAAGAAAATCCGTCTGAAAAGCCATCTGAAAAGGCTCTTGCATCACCGATTTTGTTCGCCAAAGTTAGCCGTAAAGTTGATAATCCTGAATTCGGGTCTTGTGGTTTGTTCGTTGCTTCGTCAATGAATCCAAATAGTTCGAGACTTCCAGATGTGACCCTGACCAACCCTGTGCCGTTGTAACTCATGTCAATGAATGAACAGAGGGTTTGTGGTGCATCGAATTCGACTGAAATGGGTTTCATCAAATATTCCACTTCACCAGGAACTAAGATGTCCGGCCCGATGTTGGTATTTTCAAAAAGGACATCCGATGCCCCATTGATTACCTCCATGCACTCTTCCGGTTCACTTGTCGAATCAATCCGACTGGAATAATCAGTGAAGTATTGCCCAACCTGAAACGCCAAAATTGCATTGGCAGTTGGTAGGCCATAGGTGTGCATTCCAAGTATCTTCCACCACCGAGCAGCTATTCGTGCAGGTGAATTGTAGACATTATAAACCCGGTCAATTGGGCCGTTGGATTCAGCAATGAAGTTTGAACCGTAGCTAACCGTTCCCGGTGCAAAGGTCTTGCTTCCAGTTTCACCTTCCAACCGATAACCGATTCCCGGTTCTGTATCGAGATCAACCGTGACCTCATATCGATTCGTCCAGATGATGAACAGATCATAATCATTTGGCCTGTCAGATGATCCTGAATCATCCCGTAAGAACTGCAACCGTCTGTAAAACTCAATCGCATAACCTGACGCAATGATGTCTGAAAGTAAATCCAGACTAACGGATGAATTGTCGGCCCTTGCTTTATTGGCAATGAAATAATTCCGGTCTGCATTGATTTCGGTAATCGCTGATACTGCAATATTTTTGAACTTATCGGAATAGCCGATTTTAATGTTGTTCACCAGTTTGTCAGACATGGCGTTTTGAATAATCTGCCCGACTTTCGGGAATGACTGAACAACCGTGTTGGTATTGAAGAAATAATCAGCCTTTTCGACTCTCAATTTCCACGTTCCATAGGTATCTTGTTCAAACTGCCAACCCAAACAGAATATCCTGTTCAGTCCTTCATATAACTTTTCAAAGGATGTCTTAATTGGGAATTGAGTTCCCTCTGGTGGAGTTGCGTTTCGGATTAATAAACCCGTTGTCATGAAGTTATTCCAAAAGCATCCGTCAGGATCACTGAATACATCTGAAACCAGACCATTTGGAGTGCCAGTAGTTATATAAATTGCGGCCTCAAGTGCTTTGAATATGGTCAGTCCATTTGTAAGAGATGCGGTCGTTGAATTAAACTCCTCCAGTCTTAATGTGTTGGTATCGGCAAAGGTTATATCATATCCGTAAATGGGGCTGAAGTCAAGAGATAGATAATAGGCAACCCTGTAATCCGCTTGAACTGAAATTGGGATTTGGGTAAACGTGTAGTCAATGTTGTAAGTTCCTAAAGGTGGGATATTTGGCGTGGTAAAAACAGTGGTAAAAATTCCAGTTGATCCACCCGACCCATCAAATTGCCCAATTGTTACAAATGCTCTGTTGGTATTAAATGGATGGTTGTTTTTAACGGAAACAACTGCCCGACCCGAAAATAACATTTCTCTCGTCTCGTCTGAGTTGTTCACAAATATCACATTTGTACCAGAAACTATATTTCCAGTAATGTTAAATGTATTGCCAAAAACACCCTTAAAATCAGATGTTCTCCAAAAGACCAGGAAAACCGGATCGTTGATAATGTTGTTGTAAACTCTTGGATCGTATTGTATGGCATCAGCTTGGAGAAATAATTCCTGAGAGTGCGTTGTAATCGTATCCAACACAACCGGAGTGATTGCGTTTTCATCCAAGTCCTTTGCGGACAACAAATCAATCTCCACATTCTGACGAGCAAGAAACCGTTCTCTGAAATTGTCCTCAATAATTCCAACGGTCACTTCGAATCCATTGGTATCGCAGACGTTCTTTTCGGAATAGATTGATAGGTTCAGGAATCCAACAAAGGCATACGCTGAACCGTTCACATTGACATCAGACTGAATCAGGATAGCTATTTCAGCATTGATGTAATGGACATCATATTCAGCCTTTATTAAGTTTGCGGCCTTTCCGGTGAAGGTTAATTCTGTGCTGAATGGCGAATCAATCCCGTAAGAAGGTAGCCGTTTGGCCGTGAATTCGATTGCATCCCAACCAATGGGTTCAGCAACCTGTATGCCGTTTAAATAAAACTTCCATCCTGCCATAGGACAAAGGTAAATAAAAAAAGGGCCGAAGCCCTTAAGTTGATTTTTCCTGAACGAATGATTTAATTTTTTGATGAAGAGAAATAATGTCAGTTATAATCTTCCAATTTTCTGCATCTTCTTTGGTCCTTGGCAAAAAGTCAAAATATGATCTGCCTTCAGTATCCATGTTTTTCAACTTTCTCCTAAAATCAGGGTCTTTTGACTTAATATACAAATCGGAAAAATTAGCATACATTTCTTCTGTCAAATAAACAAAATCTTCTTTGATTTTATCTATACTAAATCTTTCAGCATTGTTAAACCCCTTTTTATATGCATCTAAATAATGCCTTTTGTACGCTTTTTTGACTTCGTTATCAAGAAGGTATGGCCGGTTTAGAACCACTTTATTGCAAACTTTATTTGCAATTTTTAGGAATGATTTTAAGTCTAAAAGTATGGCAACCGAATCCTTCCCAGTTAATAAAAGATGTTTTTTCGATTCATTTCTTTCAAATCCAAATCGAATCGTAATCTTAGGAAAGATTCTCATGTCAGGAAATGGGATTTTGTAAAAATCGGAATAAACATTTGCAAAATCAAAATGATACCTCCCTCTATCTATTTCAATATTTATAAATAAAGAAGGCTTTTGTTTTATATGAACGCCCTTATTAAGATAATAAAGGCGTTCATAAATTAGAGAAACTGCGTCTGCTAACATTCCATGAACTCTATCTTGCCATCAGCCTTAGTCATCACGTAATACTCCATCTGAGCCTTTACGGTTGAAACAATTTTGCCAGATAGATTACTGGTTTCCTTGGCCTCTTTAGTACCAATTTCTCCATTCTTCAGTTGGTTATAGGTTTCCAAAAGTGAATCCCGTAATTGAACCATGTTTTTGATTTCTGTTTTCTTTGCCATTTTCTGGTTTGTTTTAATTTGCAACAAAAGTAAACAAGAGAATTGAACTACCAAACTATTTTGCAACAAAAAACCCGACCTTTTGAGCCGGGCTTTTTGAAAACAAACGAAAAAACAAAAAAAAGAGTATGACTGAAGTAGTCCGTCAGTTGCAAATATAGCAACAAAATCAATTCCCGAACCGATTATTTAAAATCTTGGTTTCTCTCGACTTGGTCTGAATCTTTTTTGTAAAGCCTCTTTCATCCATCGTCAGGGATGTGATTGGTAGCTTTGATAAGGTGTTTTCAATACTGATTAGTCTTTCTACCAATTGCCCTGTTCCAGACTCACCACGGCCCTGATTCATCAGCTTTGAACCCATGAACCGTTCTGATTTGATGACCTCGTGATGTGGGATTACCTGCGATCCTTTCGGCAGGTCGACCAAGGTAGCTACTCCTGGTGTTTCGTAAACTGCTCCGGATGTAGTTACAACCCACTCTTTTCCGATCTCACCGACAATGGCCTTTCCACCTTTGAATGGCTTACCTTTCGTTCCTTCTTTGAATTCAGGAACTGGTTGGGCTGCGATGAATGCGATTTGTGCGGCTGCGGATGCGTACGCTGCAATAGCTAGGGGCGCAGTAACAACTTTTGCTAAATGTTGGGCAATAATTGGGGCAACATTAAATATTACCTGAGCAATTGCGGCCTGTCTTTGGGCTTCAAATGCCCTTGTTCGTAATGCTTTTTCTTCGGCTTCTTGCTTTTGTTTCAACTCCAAAACCTTCTGCTGATTGTCACCGGCCAGACGGATTTCCTCGGAATACTTTTGGCTTAATGAGGACAATTCATTCTGAATGTTTTGTTGTTGGATATCAAAAAGCGATTGAACCGAATTGGCCACTAAATCATAATAAATTTTTGTTGCTTCTGCTTTTTCTAGTTCCGCTTTTTTCTTTGCTTTTACTTCATCGGCTAAGTTGGCTTCATATGCTTTTGACCAGTTTTTCATTCTGATTATTCCGGCATCTTGCTCTGCATCCAATACTTTTGTATTCTCTTTCGCAAAATCAGCCGTTGCGGTCTTATTGACCATTTTCAGACCTTCATAGTATCTATTCAAATCGAAAAGGCTCTTTTCATATTCTTTTCCCGTTAGTTTGATTTCGGTTTCTGTCAATTGCTTAACCTTTCCAAAGAATTCAAGTTGAAGTTTATATTTCTTGTCAAGAAACTCTTTTTGAGCAATTAATGATGCTTCTGGAACACCTTGTAAGGTCAATTCAATCTGACGTATTTGTTTAAGTAGTTCAAGGTTTTGAAGCCTGATTTTATACTGATCTTCTAGGGCTTTCTTTTCGGCTTCTGTTAATATCTTTTTATCTTCGCCCCTTTTAACCTCAATTCCTGCGATTTTTGAAAGTTCCTTTTCTTCAGCAATCAAAATATTAAGTTCACTCTCAGCATCTTTTAGGGCTTTGGTTGCCACACCATTAAAATCGTTTTGTGCCATTATTCTTTTCTCGGTCACCAAAACTTGTTGATTATAAATTTTTTCTTCCATACCAAGAAGAAGTAATACGGCTTCCTGCTGACGGATGAACTTTTGATTTTGAACTGTCAAATCACCACCGTATTTAATCAATTGCTTTACAATATCCGCTTCGGCCCTTTTCATACCAAGATTTTCGGCAGTTTGGGTTTTTACTTTTTCGCCAATTCCAGACAATTGATTGGCAATTCCTGCGGCTAAATCATAAGCACCTTTCAGGAATGGTTCAAGTTTATTCCCTACCGCCAGAATCAGATTATCAATTGCGTTATTAAATCTGTTTTGGGAATTGACCATTCCATTTAGATTTCTTTCGGCAGCAGGACCAAAGGTCTTTTCGAGTTCGGTTGCAAATGCAGGAAGTGCAGTCTTGGATAAAACCTGACCTTGCTCAAGCATCTTACCCAATTGGCGTTCATTTACATTCAAGGCTTTTGCCATGATGCTGAAAGCCCCTGGAATACGTTCACCCAATTGGCCTCTTAACTCTTCAGCCTGAACCGTACCTTTTGACATCATTTGACCAAGGGCCATAAACGCACCTTGCATTTGATCGGTGGTCAGTTTCAGAACCGTTCCGGCCTTAGTAACGGCTTCAAATTGTCGGTTCGTCTCGTCTTGTGCTTGTCCGGCAAGAGTTGATGCAGTAAAGAATTGTTTATAGGCTTCCGTTGCGGATGCCAGACCTAAACCATACTTATTGATTAGGTTGGTTAGGAACTCTTGATTTTTGGCAAAGTTCTCAGCACTACCTGATCCAAATTCAATTGCCTTGTTGTAGCCCTCAAATTTGATGGTTGTTTCAATTACTTGTTTGGTGAATGCAGATATGGCGGCTATTGAAAATGCTCCGGCTATTAATGGCCCTATTTTAGTAGCAATTCCATTAATATTTTGAAGCCCCCCTGCAACATCTTCAGTAGCTTTTTTACCAGTTTTAGAAGTAGTTTCAAGTGTTGTATTTACTTGGCCTAAACTCCCACGAAACGCATTAGCGGCAGCGACATTGCCTCTTTGTTTAGCCTCTAATCCTGCAAAACCTGCTGATGCTTTATTGGCTGCTGCGGTGGCGACATCACCTGCTACTCTTAGTTGAGATGTAAAGGCTGATAGAGCCTCACGATTTTGTCGAATTGGTCCTGCAATGGCCTTTAATGCCGTTTCGGTTTTTGTTGAACCTGAAACACCTTCCTCAGTTGTTTTTTTAAACTGATCCCCTAGTTTCTTGGACTCATCACTTGTTTTGCGAATGGCATCATTCAGATTCTTGGTTTCAAGAACGGCCTTTTTCTCAGCCTCAGTTAGTTTATCAAAATCTTGTTGTGCTTTACGAATATCACCCTCCTTGATGATGTATTCGACAACAATCTGATTGGTACTTAAGGTACTCATTTTTTCGCATTGGATTTGTCTTGCTTAAGTGATGCTACCCAATGCGAGTACATCAGGTAGTAAGTGTAGAGGGGTTGTTCGACCAATTGAGAAAGGTCTGTTCCCATTCCTTTTGCAAAGCTAAGATTTTCGCTGAATCTGCGTTTGAAGTCTCTGAGGCTAACAATGTAATATGATGCTCTAACATCTTTAAATTCATCAGAGTTTCCCCCGTTAAATAGGTGTTCAAACTCCTCTGTAATTCGTCTCCAGTAGTCAGATATTGATTTTCCGGCAGACTCAAAAAAAAAGTGGGAACATCGGCATACTTAGCCCAATGTTCAATCTTTGACTTGTTGTAATCGTGCTGATAGCTGAATGGGTTTTCAACCTCGTCAAAGTATTTGACCGTTGCCAGTTTGATTTGCACTTGAACAGAGATAGCCAGTTCTTTGCGTTCTTTCAGTCTGGCGTTCAATATCCCGATCTCAATCAGTTTCTTATTCGTCTTGATCTTCTCGGATTCCAGAACCGCATCAACGGCCTTGCAATGACTATCCAGATAAACCGGATTAACTGCCGCATCCAATTCCCTGTAAATGTCAATGGCTGCGTGCATCCGTTCGTATGGGATGTTGATATCATGCCCAAAACAGAAATAGTTCCGATCGCCAGAACGAAACGCAAACTTGATCTTATCCCAATGCTTCCGGTCGGCAGTCCCATTGTATTGCGGAATTACAGGTTGATCTTCTGACGTAAGAATGCCAGTAGTTTGAGGCTTATGTGGTTTATTCCAAGGCCAAAGATTGAAAGCCATAAAGGTTGATTAAAGAGGAAAATTGAAATGAAAAGATATTGCCATGCACCCGAACAGAAAAGGCATTCACCTAACGGCTTTGCGATGTTTTCGGGCAGTTGGCTTAACTGACTTAAATACCATTGGAAAGGCGGCATATGATCCATCAGGTAATCCAAGAACAATGACAGCATTGCCGACACTATCGCAATCTGAAACAGGCATAATAATGCAGCACCCTCTCCGCTTACCCCCACAATTAGATTCATAGTTTTTCATCAAAATTCAACTTTAAAGGTCTGATTAACCACATACTTTCCGCATTCCTCATAAAAGACAAGGTCAGGTTTTCCCGGTGAACGGGCCGTAATCTTGCAGGCAAAAGTCCCTGGTCTTTCAATTGTCCTGACTGTGTAAACAGAAAAGGATTCCTTTTTGGAACAGGAAAACCCGATCAGGAATAGGATGGCAAAAAGTGTGCGTTTCATATCAGTAGCCTTGCGGCAGTTCGTTATAGAATGCATTCACGTAAGCAACCGTTTCATTCGTTGAACCGTTGGCAATGTTGAATGTGATGCAATTATACATTTTTCCGTCAATTGCAACAAAATTTAATTCCTGAAGGGCTGTATTGAAGAACCTAAGTTCATACGGTCCACCATATGCCGAAAAGAATCCTTCCGGTATTGCTGCCGTCTCGACAACGATCTGAACGTGTGTACCACCGAGGACATCCAAGGTCTGATACGTGACATGATTCTGCCCGTTTGTAATCCTGACCTTGATCTGGTCTTCAAGATAACCAACCGGAATGTAAATCAGTAAATCCTCAAAGCAGGAAATCAAAGATTCGCAGATGGAGTAACAGGTTTTGCAGCAAGAATTATTCATCATTCAATTTCGTAATCGTTTGCAATTTCATGAAAATTTGTGAAAACAAAATATCTGAACTCATCGAGACTGTGCGATAAGTTCGGGTTCTTTAGCTTCCAAGGGTCAAGACTTCCTTTTCGGTCTACCTGTGCCTGTTTTAAATCCTCAATCAACAGGTCATTTTCTTCCGCTATTCTGACGTTACACCTTTGCAGAACCATGTTGGTGATAACTCTCGATTGGATGTGTGACGGGTTAGCAGGTGCGACCTGAATCTGCATATCATTCAATTGCAGATGTGATTTAATGGCTGTGTATGCCGAAATGTTATCCGATGTGAACGCTGATTTGTTTTGACCGGACGCATCTCCGTTGATGATAAACTTTGCTTTCGGAAATTCAGCTTTGATTGTTTCGCAAAGTATTTTTAAATCCCCGATTCGATAGGTTTTAATCTTGTTGATTGTCGCATAGTATTTCTGGCCTTTCACGTTCTTGAGGAACTGATAAACTCCGCAGGTGTTGGTTACGTTAAAGTCAAATGACAGGTAGACTTCGAACTGAGGTTTGATGTTGATCTTGCCCTTGATAACGTGTTTGTCAGCCTCGAATGAATAGGCAAAGGTTGAATCAATGTCCTCAACTCCCCAATCACCCAACGCCCAAACCTTATAGCGTCTTTCGCCTTCCAAACCGTGTGACTTAATTCGAAGTAATCGTTCATGTAGTGCTTCACGGTCGATGGTGTAATTATCCCAAAAGGTTGATTTGTGGAATATGCAATCCGGCTTGTCCTTGTTTTCGTCTACTTCCTTTTTCAGCCAATGGTTGATGGATTCGGGATTCCAGTCCATGATAAGCGATATGGGAACGCCTGTCTCCCCTCGTAGGGTTGTATCAATGTAATCCACATCTTCACGGGTGAACTGATTGGCTTCGTTTAACCATGCAATGTTAGCCCCTTCCACACCCTTACCCTTTTCGGCCTTGTCCATCCCCAATCCCCTGAACCAATTACCCGTGTGCTTATTGATGATCTCAAAGTGATTCTTTCGGATGATGAAATCATTCTTGAAGTGTTTATAGATTAGATTGGTCAGTAGGGTAAAGGTCGAACCCTCGATGTCTGAATAGACCTTTCTCGAATGGATTACATTGAACTGATACGGTTGAAAGGAATGATAAATCAGCTTTCGGGCAATGTTGTGGCTCTTTGCTGATTGACGGGTTCCGTAATGTCCTTCCTTCGTGTATAGCTTTTCTACAAAAGGCCAATACCATTTAAGCCACCAATTCCGGTTGAAATCGTAATTCAATTTGTACTTTTAAAAGATTTGGTGAGGCAAAAGTCCGGCATTTTATCCGAGATCATTGTACTTTATTCACTCGGTGGTGTTGGGCCGGAAATGGTCACGGTTAATGTGGATGGTGTTGTCTCGATTTCCTGCTTATCTCGCCATTCTTCCTTAAATCGGTTCTTCATGTTGAAAATCCATGCAGCAGCGTTAAGAGATGTTTCGACAAGGACCGTATTGCCTTCCCAATCTTTGGTCATTTGCTTTTTATTCAGAATGTTATCAATCCCTTGTGACTCCCACCAATAGCGGCTTTTTTCTGTTGCTCTTTTTTTAGCGTCGGAAAATTGTGGGTGAACTTTTACCCATTCATAAAGAGTATCCTTACAAGTGTCTGTAACTGAACCAAATGATTCAAAGGAATATCCTTTCGCCATGTGTTCAATAAGCATTTCACAAAACTTCGGGTCATAGCTTGTGGGCCTTCCTGCTGGCATAGTTTAACATTTTAAGTAGTGCCGTTTTCACGGTAAATGATTTGAATTGACTATTTCTTTTTGGTCGGCTTCTTAGCCGTCTTTGCGGCCTGTCTGAAGTCCGATGCCGATGGTGCGGCCTTTGATCCTACACGGTTCATCTTCTCGCCTGATCCGGCTGCAATGCGTTTCTTTTTCGCATTGATGTTGGCGTACAATCCTGGTTTCATTTTTTTATGTTCGTTTGAATTTGACTGCTTTCGATTTGACCGATTTCTTTCCCTGACATCCCCACGCTTGGCGGCTTAGGTCATTCGGGCATGGTGGGTTCTTGCATTTCTTAATTCCGGCTGATCTGGCACAATAGGAATCACCTTTTGGAGTTCCTGGATCAATGGAATAACCCTTTGCCCCGAACTTTACGGTTTTGTCTCCTATTGTCTTTTTAAATTTCTTTTCAGCCATGTTACATCTTCTTTTTGCCCTTTGGCTTCTTTGCCTTACCTGCGGTGCTTAGTGCGATTGCAACGGCTTGCTTAGGTTTCATGGAAGGATTCTTCTTCAATTCCATGCTGATATTCTGGCTTATGGTCTTTTGACTTGATCCTTTTTTTAGCGGCATAACTGAAATCGTTTTCGCAAATATAAAAAAACCCTCAACTAAGAGGGTCTTGTGTTTGTAAATTTAATTGTCGTTCCTGAGCCATTTGCTTAATCAGGTTCTTAACTGCCAGTTGCAATCGGGCTTTGAAGATAACCGGAACTCTGAAGGCGATTGTCGTGGTTGGCTCTCCAGACTTTCGACCGCATCCGGATTTACGAGGGCCGTCTTTTGGAATTCCTTTAGGCATTGGTTACTTGTGTTTTCGGGAACATTTTAAGCAGCGATAAACACGGCCAAAAAGAACATAGTAAAAATACATCTCTAATTCTACTTTTTTACAGTCCCAGCACTTATGCCAGTCTTTATCGTATTCCGGTGTTGATTCGTGCGTCATGTAGTTTTTGCGATACCATAACTGATAAATGAAAAACCAGAAGAATACATTAAGTAAAACTATTGGCGGAATAAAAGCCAGATATTCAAGTGTTTTCATTTTAAACAACTCTTGGATATTTCAAAAGGTCCGACAGTTGAACTACTCTTAATGTGGTCCAACCAATGCCGACAAATTCTTTTACCTCATTGCCAACAATTACAATATTCAAATCGCTTTTTTCTTGCAAAATCCGGTTTCTAAAATCATTAAAAGGCACTGTTTTGCAGTTGCTAACATCAACTGAATTTAGTTGATTAGTTGAGCAGGTTTTTGTATCAGAAAGCCCAAAATTGACTTTTACGGATTTGCTCAAAACTTTAGAAATACATCCAATCCCTAAAGACTGGAGTTTCTTGTGTGTTACTAACGTGTTTTCAATCATTTCTCCAATCGTTTTTTCTTGTCCAAAAACTTACCCCACAATTTCAGAAGCGTTTTGTTGGTATCTCCGAATTTCTTATCTAATTCTCTTAAAGCATCCATTCCAGATTCTAAATCTGCAACGTCTGTACAATTGCTTACGTTTAAGTAAGGGTTTGATTTGATGGTCTGTGCAAGTGTCATTTTCTTTTTTGTTTCTGTTTGTTGGGATCAAAAGTACTACTTTCTTTCATTTCTGCAAACATATTTGAAAAGAAAGATAAAATATTTTTCAATTAATTTTTATCCCTTTGATTTTCAATCACTTTCACATTCTCTTTTTATTGCCTTCCAGAACCGACATCTTCCAATATTGAACTCTTGGTAGTGTTGAATCGGTCCGGCAGGTACTTTGATGAAATCATTATCCCGTCCTTGCAGCCACCATTGAATAAAGGCGTTTGCCATGTATCTATAACCCTGATCGTTTGGGTGTAGTCGGTCTATGCTTAAAATGAATGGCGGGAGTTGTGCAAAGTTGCAGATCAGGTTGCCTTCCCGATTGGCAATGACCATTGGCGTTATCAGGGTGTCAAGTGTAATCTGTGGAACAATTGGATGACGGCTTGGAATGGGTGTCATGTGAATGATAGTCGCATTGGGCCACCATAGATTGACAGAATCCAGAACCCTCTTATACGCCCTTCTGACTTTGTTCCCTCCCTTGTAGGGTGGTTGTGCGTCGTTTGTCGGACCACCGAGAATGATGATGTCAAAGTGCAATCCTTTCTGGCTTCGCAATTGCGGGATTAGCTTGTAGTTCGTGCTGTCCAGATAAGTGGCATTTGGGACTGCCTTGTTGATTATCTGCCAACCAAGTGCTAACCCAACACGTGGAACCCATCCAGAATCGGGATGCGTGGCTTTTAGGCCATAATCAATTGATGTTCCGGCTACCAATACTCTTTGCGCCTGTGCTGATCCCATCAGCAGAAAGGCCATTACAATTAATATCTTTTTCATTTGCAACAAATGTAAGGGTTTTGATTACACAATTTTTAGGGTAAAATTTGCATCTATGCTACAAATGAAACATTTCACTCTTTCGGAATTTGATTCGAAGGATGCCCCTGGTTCTGGTTCACAAATGCAGCCGGACTTTTTGACCAAACTTGACAAGGCCCGTGCATTATGCGGAATCCCTTTTAGAATCAATTCAGGCTTCAGGACGGTTGCACACAATAAAGCAATTGGCGGCGAATCTAATTCGTCTCATACAAAAGGCTGGGCTGCTGACATCGGCTATTCATCCGGAACAGAGGGATACAGAATACTTTGTTCGCTTCAGGCCGTTGGCTTTAACCGGATCGGCATTTACAAATCTTGGATTCATGTTGATTGTGATCCATCTCTACCTTCTCATGTTATCTGGTCAAAGTAATGAAAGAAGCACTCAATCAATTTGCCTGTAATTTAAAGCAGGACACATTCCACGCCCTTGGTGATCAGAGTACATACTGGACCATGCGATTCATGTATTCAGTCTCGGATGTTTCACTTGTCTTCACGGGAATTGAATCATGGTTATTCTTTCACGGTTGGTTGATCCTACTCATTTGGCGTTGTTTCAATGCGGCATTGGATACCTACAAAAGACTCCGTGATGTCAAGAAACCTGAATGGGAATCCAACGTCAAACCAATCCTGAAAACAGATGCGCTTCGGGAAAGGAGATTATCTTTATGGCAGAAAATCAAAAACTTCTTCAAATCAATTCTATGAAATACGTAATCATCGCTTTAGTAGCCATAGCAATTGGCCTTGGTGCAATTGAACATCAAATTCAATCCGGTATCCAGAAACGGTCTAAGATTGACCGAAAGGTTGATTCCTTGATGTTGGTTCAATCAGTCAGGATTCAAGTCTTGAGCAATGCAAATGATTCGCTGAAAGGCCAAATAAAGGATCTGGCTATCTGCGTTCAGTATCTGGATTCAGTACATGAATCAAAAGGTTTTAAAACCGAAAGAGCAGAGAAAAGAGGTCGGTTCATTGGCGGTCTGATTAAGGGATTGTTTCCGGGTCTGTAATGAACTTTCAGCGATGGATGGAAGGCATCAGCTTTGCCGTTGTCACATTGATGACGGCAGGGCTATTGCTTGGCGTTGGTTGGCTTTACAAATTCGAAAAGATAGACAAGTCCGATACCATCCTGATTTATGTCCTCGGTCAGTTCATTACCGGATTTTGGGATATGGTGAAAAAACGAAACCGGATTGAGTCACAACCGCAACAACGTGAAAAAACTACTGATTAGCGGTCTCCTGGTTCTCTTTGTTTTCGGATGTGCAAGGCAGATCAAGTATTCCGAATACTCAAAACGCAATCAATACTGGCATAATAAAGGCCCAATGAAAGCCCGACCAAATCTGAAACGGGTACTATAAAAAAAGCCCCTACCAACGGCAGAGGCATTTCCAATATTCAACCCTAAAAAAGCGGTGGAGTCCGGAATCGAACCGGAATAGCAACCACACGGGCCTCGGCCAACCTTGCCTCACTACGCCCCTCCACCATTTACCCGTCTTTCCGGGCCGTCAATGCTTTTATTCTATTGGGGTAGTCTTAGTCATCCACTCCCTCTTTCGAAGCGTTTAAGGTTTCTGATACTTTTTATATTTCTTGACAATTTCTTTGACTTCCATCCCCGTCAGTTCAGCGACAAAATCCGTCAGAACCATTCGTTCGGGATTGCTTGTGTAATTGATGATTGCTTCGAGGCGGCCTTGTTCGTGTCTGCTCTCCTCCTCCCTCTTGTCCAGACAGAAGGCAGCAAAGGAAATTGCATTATCGAGTGAATAATAAACCTCGCCTTCTATAAATGGGAATCGTTGTTGCTTCCACTCATCAACCCACTCTTGCGCTTTTTGTTCGTTCGTCATTTCCATGCTTTCAGTGTGAATGTGGCAATGTGCTTGCCGAGTGAGTTAAAACAATCTATGCATGAAGGAAAAATAATTGATTGCCCAACACCGTTAGGCCAAAAATTCATTTCTATCTCATTGTCAAATTCCGTCTTCGTGTCTATCTCATACCGGAGGCGTTCGGTGTCGGGGTGTGGTGTCATAATTTGAAATCGTCTTTACACGCTTTTTGTTTTTCGCCGTACCACAGTTGCTCATTTTTGGCTTTACACCAAAGTTGTGGCTTTTTACTTCTTGTACCCGCCATTGTTAGCGGATACCTTCTTTCGATGTTTTGACAGTGCTTACAGCGTGCCTCGTAAATTATCGTAACTACACTCATTTCCCTTCTGCTTTATAGATAAAAATTGTATCAACCCGCCCTGAGTCAATCACCAGTTCCATCCGTGGCGTGAGGCGATGGTGAGTGCGGATGGTGGTGGAAGGAGTTGTTAGGATCAATGTGAATGATCCCATAATAAACCCCCATACCAACGCAAAGGCGAACCAGAATTTGTCGAATGTTTTCATTTCACTCCGGCTTCAAAAATCCTGCTGATATTCCCCGTTCCCGTTGTCGTCAAAACAAACCTCTTTCCGGTCGCATTGATCGCCTTGGTGAACTTACTAACCGGACTATAACCCAACGGCACATTTACCCCATCAACCGTCAGGGTCAATGTTTGGTTCGGACTGCCACCGTTGAAGCCTGAACTCAAATAAACCTGCGTTCGTGTCGTGGCTTGTGAAAACGTCCATGTCAGCGTTGTTGCTCCGGTTGTCAGGAATCGTGTTGCTTCGTTCCCATCAACTGCCTTTGCAGTATCAGCCCTAGAATAGCCCGTGTAAGGCGTTCCTGCGATGCTGAATGTGTTGGTTGGGGTTGGTGGTGGTTGGGATGGTATGTAGTCAGTCAGGGTCGAATAAAACAAAGCCCGATGAAGGACGGGAAGAACCGACCAATGTAGGTTGTATTGAATCCGGTTGTACAAATGGCAGTATGAATTCAGTCCTGAACTCATCGACTTGGTTGTGCTACTGCATACCGATGGAGTTGGTGAACAACTGATCTCTGCTGAATAGCATGAATCCAGGCGGCCCAACCAATTGCCGGATTTATCTTTCCATGAGCAACAATTTTGCGTATGGGAAATCCCACAACTGTGCAAAAGTTCATGGGTAAAACAATAAACCGGATAGCTGTAATTTGTCGCATCACCTACCGATGCCGTTCCGAATCCGCAAACAGCGTACTTTGTGGTAATCACATTTTCACGGCTGATGAACGCAATACCACCGAAGTTCTTCCGAGACAAAAAGAAATTGAATGTGGTTGTCCTGGTTGGATTAGCGGCACTCCATTGATAAAGCACCGTTCCGGCTGAATTGATAGCCGCATATGGATCACGTTTCTTCCAGAATCGGAAATTGACCAATTGGATTTTTGGCCCTGCTATGCGTTCCAGAATTGCGGATGATGATTGTACCAGTCTGGTCAGGTTCGTAAGCGTGTCACGCCCCCATGATGCCGTCAGTGCTGAATCTACCTCGATGTATGCCGGAAGGATTTTGTAAGACCGATAAGACGGATTCCAAAAATCCGGTTCAGATTGTCCTCTTGAAAGGTAGCGTGGATGATCTTCATGTACTTCGATTTCATCCTGACCCATGTCGGGTGGAATGAATCTGATTGTGTCAATTGTGCCAGATGTAACCACAAGTGGCGTTGGTGGATTACTGCATGACACCGATACTGAGATCAGGATCAGTAAAAAGATAAGTTTTTTCATGTTACAAAGTTGGCTTAATCGTATAAGAATCTGAACGTAATTCGGTGATTGGTAAAGTCTCCATCGCCTGCTGCATGGACCTCAAAAGTCTTGCCATCTGCGTTCTCAACTTCGGCATAACTTCCGTCTTCAAATACCACTTCGGCCCCTTTATCAAATCGAGCATAAAAGTGTTCATCGGTGTTCAGGAATTCAGCCATCGTATCTGCGGTTGTGGCTAATGGTTCGGTTGTTGTAAATCTGTAATCTTCCATATCTTTAAAATTTATCTGACACCGATACTGAGATCAGGATCAGGAGAGTGAGGAGGTTTTTCATAGATTTAATTCCGATTTGATTTCTTTCAAAGTTTTGACTGTAAATTTAGCTATAACGGTTTTACGCTTTTCGGATAATACTTTTGCGTCCGAATCAATAGCTTTCAATTCGTCCCATAATGGGCCGTTAGCTTCGTTGATAGCCATATAGTCTTTGATGTCATAATCCGAAATTTGGTCCTTTTCTCCCTTTTCATTTTCTGAAATAAATCGACCGTCCTTGCGAATTCCAACCACCTTTAATTTCTTGCCCGTTCTTCCATAAGAATCAGGAACGCCCTCAACCCAGAAAGGAGTGAAAGTCTGATTCTCTTTGATGAAATCGTCAATGAATTTCTTTGCGGCTGCATAGCTGATTTTCTTTCCGTCGGTGTCGTAATCGCTGGAAACATAGTGAAACATTTCTTTGTCTGTGTCAAAGGAAATATCCCATCCACGGTAATTTTCAATGTGTACTTTCATGTATTTTTCATTCCCCAGATACGCTGGGGGCGGTTTGATTTGTTAAAACTCTTTCCACCGTAATCTTCCATTTAGGAACTCCGGAAACTTTAAAGACCTTTTGCGCCTGTTGCCCCTCGTCAATAAGGATGCCATCGGTCAGGAACATTAAAATGATTTGCTCCAAATTACCCTTCGGTAATTCGTGCTTTTTGCCTTTGCCATCAAGCCAATAGACTTGTTGCGTAAGGGCTGAATATGCGAGTGTATTTGTCATTTCTTCCTGCGTTTTTTAGGCTTCGTGTAATTGCTGTTGCGCTTTGTCTTTTCGGTTGGTAGAATCAATTCCGGTAAATCCTTGTATGGATTCGTGTATGGAATCGGTTCATGATCGAATGGTGATGGTATTCCTGCCATGCTTAGATGCGGTGTTCCTTCGTTGAAGTATTCTGTCATCCTTCATCTCCAGTAACGCTTGGAGGGGCGGTGAGTGAAACGGTTTCAATTGTCTCGAAATATGGTTTCCCACAATCCATCCCCAACTGACGAATGCCTATTTTTTGAATCTGCTCGTCAGTCAGTTCAATTTCAACAGCCCGTCTTACTGGTGCTGATTGCGTCCCCGTATGCTCATATTGAAGCATTGTTGATTGGGAATTGTTAATTACAAATAGAATTTTCATGATTTGTTATTGTTTAATTCGATCAGCTTGTCTGTGAGTGGTAATGCGTCGCCTGAGTCGATGAGTCCGAAAATGTCCATGTGAAGCGAAAGAAGGAATTGAATATCAGTAATAATCGACAACGCCAAAACATTATATCCATTATTTGTATGCTTCAAAAGCAAATCATTCTCGTCGTCCAAAAAGTATTGAACATGGTCTGACTTGTTATTTAACTCATTCAATCTCTCAATCGGCACAAACCGTTCCCCGTTGTGTTCGATTTCCTTTGTCAAATCCGATAGCGGTCGGAGGAGTGGCTTATTATGCGTTTCCCCTTCTGCATATCTAGCCCAAACTTGTTCAATATTATTTGTTCCAAGTTTATATTTCCGGTCAAGGGTTATATTAACCATTTGCACTTTGTACGGCAAATATGCACTCAGCACTTGCAGCGTTATTTTACTTATTCGCATTGTTCCAATATTTCTTTACAGTGATTCTTAACGTTCTGAATAAACTCCGGCCACGTACTTGATGTATTGTAGCAGAAAACAATGAAGGCGTCCGGCCCCTCGAAATGATCCTCTCTAACCCCGCTGGACCACGAGATTTCGTCGTCCGTTACTGAGGGCCAGCTTCCGCCTAGTCCGGCAATGAACGCCTTCAGGTCGGGGAGGTGGTGGTCTTGTTGTGTCATGCTGATTTGAATTTCTCTAATAATAACCTGAATGTTGTTGATGAATTTGCCGAATGAGCGTCATTGTGGCAAAGCTTACCAAACGCAATCATGTCTTGTTCGGTATATGGTCGTTCTTGTTCGCATTCGTTCCAGACTTGAAGTAATGCTTGTTTTACGGAATGGCTTTCAGGATATGCCGTCTGTAATTGTATTTGTTTTATTCGTTCGGAATTCATTTTCTTCTCTGTTTATCCCCTGCAATTTACTCCCCCTTCTCGTCCCCGCTGCCGATTTTAGACGAAAGACTAGAAAAGAACGATGGATAGAACTTTTTGCTTTTGTGGAAGTATAGTTTCTCATCGTTACAAAACTTCAGCGTCACCAAAATACCTGTGTGATGCCTAACGCTTCGTAAATGGTCTGCATTAATCAGGTAGCTTACATGGGGCCTGAGAAATGTCGGGAACAGTTTGTATATAGCGGATAGCGTGGAATAAACGCCTATCTGCTTGCCGTCCATCATGTGAATCATGCAGTTGTTGTGATGGGAATTAATGTATAAAACTCTTTCCGTATGAATGATAGCGTATGTGCCATTCTCTACGGTTCTGATACAGTGTCTCATGTTGTTGTTGCGTTTAAAAAACAGGACCGCCCCAATGAAACGGCCCTGTCCCAATTATACTAACCAAAATTTAACCAAGATCGTCCCCGCAGTTTTTACACCTCATATCAGGGCTTGACCCATGCGAGTGCCACCAAACTCCGTCTGGATGATAGGACGCCCTACACCAGAAGCGTGTCCACCAATTACACCAACGTTTATCTTTCGGTTTTTCCAAAAGGTACTCCCAGAAAGATTTTGTAAACCAACCTGTGTGGAAATGTCTGAATATTTTCATGTTCGTAGTTATTTCATTACCAATCGCAAAGCCCCTTCCTTGAACGTGGCCCCCGGAACTTCCTGTCCCAACTCCAAAGCGTTCTTGATCGTTGTCTTACTCACCGTGTAAGTGGTCTTGGCAATCTTGAACTCGTCGGGAATCAGATTCTCATCAACCAGTTCCACGCTCTTGGGAGATCGGGCCGTTGAGAACCGGAACGTACCGGCTTCCGCTCTGTAAATACCTTTGGCATCCTGACTTCCGTACACCTGCAAGGCTTCCAGAAGTGTCTGCGATAGTCTGGCGTACTGATTCGCCTTGGACTTCTTCAAGGCTGTCAGGCGTGCTATTTCGCTGTCTATTGCGGCCTCGTCTGTTTCCAGCTTCCGCAGGATGTAGCCGTAGGATTCCGACTTGGATTCGAAGTCCGCCCTGTTGATGGCGATGGCTTCGGCTAGTTCATCTGACGCCTCCCCGTCTGATGCTTCCAACGCTTCCATTATGAGGCGGCGTTCGTGTGTGATGTTAAAGAGTGAATTGCTCATGCTAAAACTATTTGATTTGTTTGTTTGTATTCTGTCCACCTTTCCTGCTCCAAGGCGTACACCTCGTCGGCGATGCGTTGCAGTTCCGGCTGGTATTCCAGACGTGCTACCTGCTTGTAGTAGCCGTCCCGTTCCTCTTTTGAGAACAGGCGTGTGTCGCTTACAACCGAGTTGATATAGCGACGGATTGAGTCGGGTGTGGTCATGGTTGGGTGGTTTTGTTGATGAAATCGTTTAGAAAATTAAGTAGTATTTCTTCGTAGTTCTTTTCGCCACGAACTACACCGCCTATATCTCCAGCTTTACAGCCGGCACAAAAAGCAGTATAAACAGCATAAGCGGCCTCTGAAGCGACTTTGTCGTTATCAATATCAGGATCGACAACACTAGTAGTAGCTATGGAAGTCCCAATAGCATAATAAACAGAGAAAAAGGCATTATGGTCTTTAACAAGCGCCAACCGCCGAGCAAAAGCAGATTCACTCTTCTCTCTTAATTCCTCCACGCCAATGTGACCATTCAAATAATCTTTTGCCGCCTGAATTGCCTGTCGTGCTTGCTTGTCTTCGGGATATTTTTTATCAAATATCTCAAGCACAATTTCAGCGCAACCAATGGTTATTTGCTGATTCTCTTCCCTGTTCGCCAGTTTTTTACATATAATATCAAACTTACGGTCTACCGGAATTTCACTTTCCAGAATATCGGTAAGAAGGATTTCTGTTCTGCCTTTGAGAACTTCTAATTCAAAATCCTTCCAATAGAATAATCCAGTGGTGTCTTGCATTAATTCTTTACTAAATACTGTTTTCATGCTTGTCCCGCTACTGCGTCGATTTGTTGTTGAAGTTGTCCCATGATGTTGTTGATGTCGGACGTTCCGGCCTTGTTGAGCCATACTGTCCACTCCTGCTTTTTTGCGTCAGGAAGTTTGGAGTTCTTCACCAAGTCCAAGGCCGTCTGCTTTACAGATCGTTCCGCTTCTTCCTGTGCCTTGCGCTCAGGGTTGTCGATGTCGTCCTCATCGGTGGCGATGTGGAAGTATTTGAGCATGAAGTAACGCTCTCCGTATGTGTAAGCGGAGCCACATCCCTTATCCCAATCGTTCTGGCCGTTCGCCCCGAAAAGGTTTTCGTCCTTCTCTCCCGTATCGCAATCCACCCATGTGAACTTCATCATCAGCTTTGAAAGGATTTCGGATTTAGGTCGTCCCTCTGGATTCTGAGCATTTACGCCAACCCGATAATCCTGCCGTGTGTTTTCGATGGAAAGCACTTCCGTCTTGAGTAGAAGCCCGTACTTATTCATCAGGGGCTTGATAGCACCAAGCACCTTGGTTCCGGTGACGTACTTGTATGAATTGCCTGTGCCATCCTTGCCAAGGCCAATTACTTCCTTCTGGATTTCCAGAAGCTTTTGGTAGAGATTTAATTTAGCTGCTGCCATATTGATTTGATTAAATAATTCCTAAAATGTAGGCGGCCCATCCGGCCACCATTGCCCACGAAACTACTTTGGTTGTGATTCTTTTGAGCATTTTGTTTGATGGTTTAATGTTTTTGGTCGATGAGTGTGCGAATATACTCCGGCCCAGATAAGGGCTATTATCATCACACACTTCCAGAAAGTGCGTATCTCAGAGGGCAAAAACCAGCGGTCTTTTTGGAAATCGGGATACAATACAAAAGAAAAGGCAGGTTGTTTTGCTCTGGATTGGCTCTGTAAATGGTTGGTTTTCATGGGGTGTTCAGGCGTTTAGAGTGGTGAAATACGTCATTTTCGTCATCATTTCCGGAATCTGGGAATTTAAACACCCAAATAGTCGCAATCAAGACGGCCAGTCCGGCCCACATCACGGAACTTTTGTACAGGGCCATGCCTGTCAGCCCTATAATCAATAGGGCGAACAAGGTGTTTTGCAGGTGTCGGTTCATGGCTGAAAAAAGTTGTTTACAATTTTATTCATTTCCCTGAACGGCCCGACTGCCTTCTCATCCTCATCAATCATCAGGGCATCCGGCACGTAGTCGGACAGGAAGCTTATCACCTTGCCGAATCGGTCGTCATAGCGTTGGCAGATGATGGCGTAGCGGTAGAGGGCTTCCTCCATTGTCTGAGCGTAGCCGCACGGATCGTATCCGGTGGAACAACACCATTCGTTTGGCTTGAACCACTTGAAGTGGGGCTTCGTTTCGTTTGAGGGCCAGAGGCTCATGGCCTCCTCTAATATTTCGTTTGTTGTCATGATTCGATTACGTTTGAGTGAATAACTACGGCTGAATCTGTTTCGTTGCGCTTGTTAAAGATTTCCGCTTGTTCAGAAAGCCAGTTTGACCACGTAGGCCGTTCTTCTTTTGCGCTCCATTCTGACACGAATGAGGCTGTTATTTTTTTGTTCCCTATTGTCGTCTCGAAGGTAACGACGTATGCAATTGCTGTCTTTTTCATTTCGTTTTATGCCAGTAAAAAGTTTGTATTCCGTTCAATGTCCCCACCTCCTCAACAATACTGTCCGCCGTTGGTGGTTTTCCGGCGATTCTGACGTATCCCAGACTTTTTGCCACGTTGTAGCTGTCTGTTCGGCTCGTGCCGTTGTAGAGCGTTTGTGAGCGGAGGCGGAGCGTGTAGCGGACCATTATTGTAGTGGTGGTAATGGTGTTCCTTTTTTGTAGTGGCGCATAACTGCACCCCAAAAATCAGAGCCTTCGGGGGTTCTTTCCCATTCAAAGGCTCCGAAAAGTGCCTCATCTATACTAGGCTCTTCTATTTTTTGAGTAGCTTTTTGTAAGTTTCTCAGTGCCCGCTCCCGATAGCCGTCCGGCAAATCTTGAAGCCATTCTTTCGTTGTTTTCATTTCGTTTCCTTTATTGTCAAAACCCATTTCTCCAGTTCCGCCACCGACACGGCTCCCCGTGATCGCTTGGTGAACCCGCAGCAGGTGTATATCGCTGTGCCGCCTGCCTCGGACACCTCCCGACGGACGAGGAGTCCGTGAAAGGTTTTTTCTTCGTTCTGTTTCATATTTTCGTTTTGTCAAACTGCTCTCTATCCAATCGTTTCATCAAACTACCTAACCGGCCCAGCCGCCATTGTTTGCGGATGTTGGCCTCGTCGGTGTAAAATAACCTCGTTTCCTTGGTCATGTACGCAAACCTCTCCACCGCTTCGGCTTCCGTCAGGGTGGCCTGTAAGTGGGTGTTTAGGCGGTGTTCTTTCTTTGTCAGTATCGGGTGTCTCATTGGTCTTTTCGTATGATCTTATCCGGCAGCACTATTTTCTCGGTCGGTCCGGCATATATCGGTCCAATGCTTCGGGCCTCCTTGCGTGCCTCTTGCACCGTTCGGGCCTTGATCTCCTTCCAGACAATGCCGGAAGCGGGACGGAAGGCGATGAGGTATGTTTTCATGGTTGTCCTCTTTTCTCTTCTCGTGCAAATTTCATAATGCAATACAGAAGCATTGCAAAGACTGAACAGGCAGCAAAAACTACCCGTACCCAATCTTCCCATTCAAACGGATTGAAGGAACGCCCCGCAATTACCCAAACAAGGTAATAGAGGCTAATAAGTGTTATTTGTGTTTTCATTTCATGTACTCGTTTAACTTCCCTAAATACTCCTCCCACCTTGCCCGACCTTCCCACGGATTAGGCAGGGAACGCTCACAAATGGCCTTCAGTCCTTCGAGGTGGTCGTGGCAAGGCTCCCATTCGTTGCGCCAAATAACACCCCGCTCCGGCTTGAAATGCGTGACGGGCTTGTCTGGTGTGGGCCAGATGTTAGTGAAGTGTTTGAGGTAACTCATAAGGGCGGCATTTCATCGTCTTCGGGTGCTTCGTATTCGAAAGGCTGTCCGGCTTCCTGTAATGCTTGCTTGCATTCTTCCACCATCGAATCATCCTCCCAATCCTCGCCCAGATATTGGATGAGGTCGGCAAGTTTTGCGGCTAGGTTTGGCCCCGCTGCCAGAGTTCTGGCCGTCTTTTCGTCCAATATCCCAATCACGAAACCCTTTTTGCCTGAGTCGGTGACGTAGTCAATGCCGTGATTCCCGGCCTGTGTTGCTATGTAGGTGGCTTTCATTCTCCTATCCGGTTTAGTGTTACGCTGATTGTCTCATAAACCCCGTGATCGGCTGACCAATCGAGGAACATCGAGGCCGCCTGTAATGCGTTGTCGGCTTCTAAGTCGAACTCTTCGACCTGTTCGGCAGTTGTTCCAATCCGGTACAATTCCGCTTCTTCTCTGATTCTTTCCCGAACGTCTGCCGAAACCGTTTCAGGGTGGCACCATTCGATCCGCACATAATTGGCGGGGTTGTGGAGTTCGTGTAGAATGTCGTTTGTTGTAAACATGGTTTGATAAAATTGATAAGGTGAAAAATAGGGGCGTGTTTCAGCCCCGTTTTGAATTAATAATCCATTTGGTTGAGCTTGTCCAACTCTGCAATTTTATCCCGCAATTGGGAAACTAAATCTGTTGCACGTTTGGCCCAATACTCATTTTTTGCCTCTTCGCCTTCCATGTAGGTGGAAAGGGTAGGATCAAGGGCAAGGAATAAAGAGTTACTGATTTCCATTAAATCCCCGCCAACATAGTGCGAATATTGAACGCCTTTTTTCAGGCCGTTTACTATCTCCTTTTTTGCGCTCATGGTGGTTAGTCGTTGTCAAACATTCTACAAACTTCTTCAGCAGCAAACCACGCCAGAGCATTGGGAACGTGTGTGTCGTCCTCTAATTTCTTGAGGTTGCCACCATATACACAAACTCCAATATCTTGTCTGTTTTCATCATCGTCGTTTACACAACGGAAATCCGCCACAAAGTCAACCGGATTCGATCCAAATTCTTTTGACATATCCAACACCATGCGATTAATTACGGACCTGTGACGCTTGTAAAAGGCCGCAGTTTCGGAGTAGTAAATAAACCCGCTGAACCCGCCAGAAATGCCGTGTCGGTTTACGTCCTCGATTGAATCCATGCCAATGCGAGAAATTACAGCGTTAATTAATGATTTGAAGGAAGGATTCTCCCTTAATACTTGCGCTTTGCTTTTCATAGCTTACCCGGTGTTACTGCTTATCCGGTAGCAGGTTCTGATTTATTCGCCTACCTTGTTTTCATGCTGTCAGCGTTTCATGTGCCTTTTCAGGACTTTTTGTAAATTTATCTTTTCACCCCCATTCCACCGCTTTTTCTCGATGGATGGCGGGGGATTCTGGTTAGGTTACTCAAAACCAACGTTTTCGTCAGTAATAACCACTTCCCATTCTTTTGCGTTCTTCCAAATGTCTTGGAAATGTTCTAAATAGGATGAATATTTTTTGAAGTCGTGAGTAAGCATTCCGGCCTCTAATAATACGCCAAAGTTTATGGCCTTCTTTATGTCGTACTCGGAGTAAATACCGGCCCTTCTGTTTTTAATTGCTTGTATTGTGGCGGAAAGGTCGTAAGGCGTTTCAATCCTTATTTTGTCTTTATCCCATAAAGAAAAAACATTTGGTTCGGTTTCTCTTAAAATTGCTTTCATACCATAAAAAGAAACTTTTCAACAATTTTTGTAAGGTCGGTTTTGTGATATTCGGGCGTACCTCTGAATATTTTCCGACCCTTTTTAAAGTACCTCATTGCAACATGGAGTTTTGGCTGTGCAGCCCTTAAAATGTCGCCTTCGTAAACAAAATATCCTTTCATTTTCGTATTGATTTTAATGCTTCGTTTTTTGTCTTGTAATGCTTACAATTTGTAAGTCTGTGTTTTTGTCGGTGGTCAATCAGAACGGGTATTTTCTCTCCTGTTTCGTGATGTATTGCAATGATCCAGATTTTCATTTTCAATTCTGATTCTGCTTCACATACCGCAACCAAGCGTACTTCCTGACGGGCTGCTGAGGCGACAGGATGCCTAGTTCAATCAGGTTTCGACCGTCCACAGCGCATTGGTGTAAATGCCGGACACGGTAGAGAGGGATGAACTTGATCGGGAGGGGTTCGAATCTAGCTACCATACCCGTTCCCGTTTCTGGTTCGACAACATAACAACATACAGAGCCACAAAGCCCACCACAAGCCCGA
>Ga0247722_10000415_pt1 | contig 26762 bp, 25 predicted proteins | sample MSEWelMarce3H_FC_FD_189094 | JGI IMG/M metagenome (GOLD analysis project Ga0247722, IMG submission 189094) | Subsurface sediment microbial communities from gas well in West Virginia, United States - MSEEL Well Study Marcellus 3H_FC | ecosystem: Environmental > Terrestrial > Deep subsurface >... | reverse complement strand
GAAACCGATAGAGAAGCGCGAGCGATTGAGTTTTATCAATTGTTGTCTAGCTTTGACTATATGGCTTCGACTCCTACCCTGTTTAATGCAGGCACATTACGTCCACAATTATCAAGCTGTTATTTAACCACTGTACCTGATGATTTGTATGGCATTTATGATGCGATTCGTGACAATGCCATGTTGTCTAAATGGGCAGGTGGTTTGGGTAATGACTGGACTCCTGTGCGTGCTTTAGGGGCATATATCAAAGGCACAAATGGTAAGTCTCAAGGCGTTGTGCCATTTTTAAAAGTGGCGAATGATACGGCAGTCGCTGTTAATCAGGGTGGAAAACGTAAAGGCGCAGTATGTGCTTACCTCGAAACATGGCACTTAGACATTGAAGAGTTTTTAGAGCTGCGTAAAAACACAGGTGATGACCGCCGCCGTACTCACGATATGAACACCGCCAACTGGGTGCCTGACTTGTTTATGCAGCGCGTGTTTGACGATGGTGATTGGACTCTGTTCTCGCCGTCTGACGTACCTGATTTGCATGATTTGTACGGCAAAGAATTTGCACAACGTTATAGCCAATATGAACAAATGGCCGCTCATGGTCAAATGCGCTTATTCAAAAAAATCAAAGCCCAAGATTTATGGCGCAAAATGTTGTCGATGTTGTTTGAAACAGGTCATCCGTGGGTCACATTTAAAGATGTGTGTAACTTACGTTCGCCACAACAACACGTTGGTGTAGTACATTCGTCAAACTTGTGTACAGAAATTACGCTCAATACATCACAAGACGAAATTGCCGTATGTAACCTAGGTTCAATTAACTTAGTTAATCATGTGACTGCTAACGGTTTAGATGTTGCTAAATTAGAAAACACCGTCAAAACTGCGGTGCGTATGTTGGACAACGTAATTGATATTAACTATTACGCCGTACCACAAGCCAAAAACTCTAACTTCCGTCATCGTCCTGTCGGTTTAGGCATTATGGGCTTTCAAGATGCTTTGTATGTGTTAAATACGCCCTACTCTTCAGAAGCTGCGATTAAATTTGCTGATGAGTCGATGGAAGTGATTAGCTACTTTGCGATTGCTGCCTCATCTCAATTGGCCAAAGAGCGCGGTAGCTACAGCACCTTTGCAGGTTCGTTATGGAGTCAAGGGATATTACCTATCGACTCTTTACAAAAAGTGATTGATAACCGTGGTGAGCGTTACATTCAAGTAGATACTAGCCAAACCTTAGATTGGGCAAGCCTACGCGCTACTGTTCAAGCTCAAGGTATGCGTAACTCGAATGTCATGGCGATTGCCCCTACAGCCACTATTTCTAACATTTGTGGCGTGGCGCAGTCGATTGAGCCGACTTACCAAAACTTGTACGTCAAATCGAATTTGTCAGGCGAGTTTACGGTAGTTAATCCTTACTTAGTCAATGCCTTAAAAGAGCGTGGCTTGTGGGATGCCGTGATGGTGAATGACCTTAAATACTACGATGGCTCGGTACAAAACATTGAGCGTATTCCTGATGACCTTAAAGCCTTGTTTGCGACAGCCTTTGAAGTTGAGCCTAAGTGGATTGTAGAAGCGGCAAGCCGCCGTCAAAAATGGATTGACCAAGCACAGTCACTCAATTTGTATATTAGCCATGCATCGGGCAAAAAGTTGGATATTACCTATCGTATGGCATGGTTTAGAGGCTTAAAAACCACCTATTACCTCCGTGCGATTGGTGCAACCGCCGCCGAAAAATCTACTATTAGTGACGGGGCTTTAAATGCGGTTAAAACAGTACGCCAAGAAGAGCCTGTTGCCGATTTTGCTCAGGCCGCGCCTGTTCCCTTAGCTTGCTCAATTGATAACCCTGATTGTGAGGCTTGTCAGTAAGCACTAAGCAAACTAAGGTAATGATACGTTCATCATTACCTTAGTCTAAATCAGGACTTACGCATTTCACCGAAATTAGCGCGTTTTGTGAGCATAAAGGCATTGAAAATACCTGAAATGTGAGCAAATAAGCTATAACCGCGTAAGTCCTATAAATACTGGAGAAAGTACGATGATTACTCTACCTGTTCATCCCTCGACTTCCCTTGAGTTATCGTCATTTTTGATAGACCAGATTGAGCATGGGGAAATCGTCACTCTCACAAAGAATGGTCAACCTATTGCCCAAATTTTGCCTTTTCATGTGCAAACTGAAGGCACAGAAACACCAAGTCGATTTATTGGCAAATGGCCTGTTGGCTTATTAAAAAACAAACCCACTATGACAACGGATTTTGACGAGCCACTGCCTGATGATTTAATTGATGCGTTTGAAGGTAAACATTAAATGTTAGATAACTTGTTGCTTGGTAATCTTTATTCTAAGGATTGTCAGTCAACTAAAAATAAAAAACCCCAGTTGTCTCGAACACAACTGAGGTTTAATCCCTTGCGTGAAATGAAGCATCTCAACAAGGGGCTAGTTCTAAGAACTACCTGCGCGCGAATCTTCGCCTCTTTCTTAGACTGGTGTCAAGTTGCTTCTATTAGTTTTTAGAGGTATGTCATGAAAATCGGACGTAACGCTGAAACTGGTCATTTTACAACAGTGAGAGAGGCTATTCGTAAACCAAACACTCACGTTGTAGAAACGATCAACCGTAGCAAACCAACTGCTACTAATCGTAAAACAGGAAAATAACCCCTATCACAAGGATGTGATTTCTATTTTTACACACAGTAACAATCTAATTAATTTTTAATGAAAAACACTACATAGTGTAACTGCTTGTTATACATACAACTATATGTGGTGTTTTCATCTATACACAATTCCTTCCTTTTGTCCATATCTTACTTTCATCAACACTTAATTGTATGATTCCCCCCGTAGCAGAATAAATAATAATTCTTTAGCTCAACTGTCATATTTTTGACACTCATTAATTTTTCATTAATCAGTTATAAACTTTTTAAAAGCTACCGCGAGAAACCACCATGTTAAATTGGGATGACTTCCATGCAGAAGAAAAGCCTAAGGCTAAAGCACCTACAACGCCAGCAATTGCTGCACAAACAGCAACGCCAAAGCCAATTACACCGCCGCCAGCAATGGCACCAGTTCAACCCGTCACAGCCTCTGCTGCCCTTGACCGCGCAAACGCAGCTCTTGCTAATTTAAATGTCGCCGCACTCACGCCCGCTACCGTAGCGCGGATTCAAGTTGACGACAAACGCATGATTAACTGTCGTGCTGACCTTAATCAATTAGTGCCGTTTAAATACGATTGGGCATGGCAAAAATACTTAGACTCTTGCGCTAACCATTGGATGCCGCAAGAAGTCAACATGACCAAAGATATTGCCCTTTGGAAAAGTACAGATGGTTTAACCGATGATGAACGCTTAATTGTCATGCGCTCGTTGGGATATTTTTCGACCGCTGATAGCTTGGTTGCCAATAACATCGTCTTGGCGGTTTATCGTTTAATTACCAACCCTGAATGCCGCCAGTATTTGATTCGTCAGGCTGCCGAAGAAGCGATTCACACTCACTCTTACCAATACTGTATTCAGTCTTTGGGTATGAACGAAGGTGAAGTATTTAATATGTATCACGAAGTACCGAGCGTAGCCGCCAAAGCAGCATGGTCTTTAAGTCATACTCACGCGCTGTCTGACCCCACCTTTCAAACAGGCACACCCGAAACTGACCGTGAATTGTTGCGTAATTTGATTGGTTTTTATGCCGTTACCGAAGGCATTTTCTTTTACTGTGGTTTTACCCAAATTTTGAGTATGGGTCGCCGTAACAAGATGACTGGCGTTGCCGAGCAATTCCAATACATTTTGCGTGATGAGTCGATGCACCTTAATTTTGGTATTGATGTTATCAACCAAATTAAAATCGAAAATCCGCATTTGTGGAACAAAGAGTTTCAGCAAGAAGTGATTCAAATGATTTTGGAAGGCACACAACTTGAAATCGCTTATGCGCGTGACACCATGCCGCGTGGCGTTTTGGGTATGAATGCCGCGATGATGGAAGAGTATTTGCAGTTTATTTGCAACCGCCGCTTAACGCAATTGGGTTTGCCAGAGCAGTTTGTGGGGGTTAAAAATCCTTTCCCGTGGATGAGCGAAATTATGGATTTACGCAAAGAGAAAAATTTCTTTGAAACGCGCGTGACTGAGTATCAAACAGGTGGCGCGTTGAGTTGGTAGGTTATAAGGGGTGATTAAAAATCACCCCTTATTCTATATATAGAATTACTGATATGGATAACACATTGTCTTATGTATTCAAATCAACACTTAGAGTTGAGCAGGATGGGCGTTTAAAAGGCCGTAGCTTTCAGTATTTAGTTACAAATAAATCAGCCAACGCCGAGTTATTTAGCATTGGATATATTGGCGGTGAAGACGCACCATTTAATGCGACAATATTTGTGCTGAAATGGGGTGATAAAATCATCCCATTTCTAGCTGAAGAAGAAATACTGATCAATTACATCAGCGTCCGCTCACTCAGTGAATTTAACTTAAAACATAAAAAGGATGGCGTGCTTAGAAGGACAATACTACCTATTATACTAATAGGTAACGACCTAAAGTCACTTCGAGTCGGGCCTAGAGCGTCAGTAAGCTATACTAATGTTTTTGGCGATCACGAAAAACACGAATATATTTTCAAGTCAAAAGCCGAATACGAATCGACTTTATTGCTTATTGATTCCGCAATTAGAACATATAAATTTGATGACAATAAATTATCATATGGGCAAAAAAGCAACTCAAGTTTTTGTAAAACAGTAACTTATGAAAAAACAGACTATAAAGACCGAGCTATTAAATTAGAAAAAGCCATCTCGTTTTTCTCATCGCACCCTATTGATGAATATCTTTTCTCGCCAACAGAGTGCCCCCATACACTACAGCTATTTAACGACCCCAATCCTATGCTTCAAGATATTACTGAAAAATTATTTGAAATGGAAAAAAACATCCTGAGTTATGATTATGAGAAATTCAACTTCGGTAGAATACTCTCAAAAGAATTCAGAGAAATTTTGAAGCAATGTTTTGATAATTACTTAAGTCAAATTTGGACAGAGGGATGGGAGGAGTTTTTAATTAGATTATTGGTCCTTTTACATGACCGTCAAAATACTCTGAAAATATTAGTTAATCATAAAATCGTGTAGCCGCAATTGGCTTAATCTTTACATAAACTAATAATTCAAGACATTTCTCTATTCAGCATGAAACGATGCAGTTGCCTCCTTCGCAACCTGCATCATTTTGTCGCCATTCAACACAGCCAAGAGGTGATCACACCCCCCGTCTTTCAGTATCGAAATAAGCCGCCCGACTGACATCGGTAAAATGCCCTACTCGTCCATACATGACATCAGTACGAATCACATACTTTACGCCATCACCCAACACAGCATTACCCTGATGTACCAGATGATGAGGAAATACCAACCCCATACCTGTTTTGGCTTTCACTCTTGTCCATTCAAAATTGGTTTCGCCACCCAAATACTCTTCATTTAAATAAATCAAAAAGGTTAAAGCACTTTGCTCGCCATTTTCACGCTCAAAATAACCATCACAATGCCAACGAAATACTTGGCCTTCGGTGTAACGATAAAAACGAAATCGCTCATTTAAACCGCGTATTTCTCTGCCTTGCTGCATCACAGGCAACAGATGTTTAACTCGCTGCCAAATTTGCTCGGCCAATTCGGGGTCATCCAAAATTACACGGTCATTATTACGCACATTCAAATTAATCACTGCCCCATGACGAGAGCTAACCATCGCTTTTTCAAAACCATGCTGTTCGGCACGTTGAATAAATGCTTGGCATTCTTCGGGTGTTAATACCGCATTTAAGGTAAAACACGCATTACCCATGTTTTCTTTATGGTAGTCGCTGCAAACCAATTTTTCCTTACGCATAGTCATGGTTAATCTCCTTCAAGGCGTTTTTTAAACAATCGAGTATTTATTTTAACCAAATAATGTCCTAGAGCCAATATATATTTCACCACATTTTTGACTGTTTTTTGAGCTTAATAACCCAACCAAGCACTTGCTTGTTTAGCGTTTATCCAGTATATTGGCACGAAAGTACCACATTACAGTTGAGTATTTGTTCCATTTAGTGTGCTTTATTAATATAAAAACCTTAATAATAACAAGGTTTTTATTGCCACTATCAACATGAGGATATCGTTGTGCCTATGCCTACTCGCGCTCAGATTTTAGACTTTGAAAAAATTGGCGACCCTTTAGCAGATGCTGCCGTTGATTATTTGTATAAACATAAACTACGAGCCACTAATATATGGCAATTAGTGCAAGAACAAGCGCAAGCAGGTAGCACCGAATGCCAAGCCTTGTGTGATGAAGTGTTTACTGTGCCTGAGTGGGTGGATTGGCAACAAATTGAACGTGGCGCACAGGTATTTTTGCGCTCTGCACCACTGGCTTTAGTGGCATTTGCGCTAGGTGCATTACCCTTAACTTACGCTGTGCCAAATATTGCCCGCGTTTTGGCATCAACTAAACGCTTAGAACAAGATGCCATTAGACGTTTATACGAAACAGGCTCAATGGTGGCTGATGTATTGGCTAAAGGCGGTCTTAAAGCCGATGGTGTAGGTTTTAATTCGGTATTAAGAGTACGTTTATTACATACTTTTGTGCGTCGTCATGTGGTGATTGATGATGCAAAAAAAGGTTTTAATTTACCTTTAGCAATCAATCAAGCAGAAATGGCGTGGGTGGCTTGTGGTTTTAGTTATGTAGTATTAGTCGGCTTAGAACGTTTAGGTGTGTATTTAACCGATGATGATAAACGCGCTTATCATCATTTATGGCGTTATGCTAATTATTTGATGGGTGTAAATCCTGCTTTATTAGCCGACAGCCATGCTCAAGACATCTTGTTGTACACTCAATTAAAAACAGTGTTATGTGCACCCGATGACTGTGGTCGTTTATTAACCGACACCTTAGCCAATTCCTTTGCTGGCCAACCACCGTTTTTTTTGCCAAGACGCGAATTAGGCGTTTTGGGTAGTATTGTCATTCCTGATAAAGATTTAACCCTAGGCTTAGGCTTTAATTTGTATCCAGAGCGGCATTTGTTGCCTTTAGTGAAAGCTGTGGTTTATACCGCCAGTCGCACCAGCACCCTTGCCACCGCTCATGTAGCTGATTGGGGACGTGACTATATTCGTTATGTATTAGATGATGGCCTAAAAGGTCGCATGGCAGATTTTCAAATGCACACATCGCATTAAAATGTCTTCTTTATAGATGTGACCATTGACAGACTAAACAGAGTCCGACAGCATCGCGGTTTAGAAAAACTATATTTTGCGAGGCGTAAAGGATGTTTAGTCGTGACCATCTAATTATTGGTGCATTAGGTTTTGTGTTGGGTGGTGTCGTTGCCACCGCCAGCATCACTGCCGTTTTACTCACGCAACAAAAAGAAGAAAAAGTTTGCCCACCTATTTCGGCCATTATTGCTCCCCAAGCCAGCACACATCTTGCAGTAGGTGAAGAAACTAGCCCTACCAAACCCATAGAAAGTGTCCCTGCCCCCATTATTGATAGCCAAAAAATCAAAGGTGTGACAGGCGAAGAAGCCGACCGCCTTAGCGAAGACCAACAACAATTATTACAGCGCAAACAGTTATTAGAATCTCAACTCAAAGATAGCAACGAGATTTTACGGCTTAAAGAACAACAAATTAAAGACATGGAAGCCAAACTCAAACAATAGTGCAATCGCGCACCACAATAGAGCAAAACGCACTTTTACAAGGCACAATAGCCACAACACTGCTTTTAGGAGTGTGACGGACTTAACAAATACCTTGTTGGCATGATGTTTGCTCTTACCCCCATATAACCAAAGGGGGTTTCCATGTCTATTTTTTATTTTTTATTACGAGCAACGGTACTGTTAAGTCCCAGTTATGCTTTTGCCGAACCATCTATTGCCGACCTGACCACTTCATTAAATACCGTCTGGTTAATGACTGCGGCTGCTCTTGTGTTTTTAATGCAGGCAGGTTTTGCATTGGTCGAAGGCGGTATGGCACGCAGCAAAAACACCGTTAACGTGATTATGAAAAACTACATGGATTGTTGTTTGGGTGGCGTTATTTTTTGGATTATTGGTTTTGGTTTAATGTTTGGTGCTAATCACACAGGTTGGTTTGGCACAGATTTATTCATGCTCAATGATGGCAGTGCATGGGATTACAGCTTTTTACTGTTTCAAATGATGTTTGCTGCTACCGCCACTACCATCGTTTCGGGGGCAATGGCCGAACGCGCCCGTTATAGTGGCTATTTAATTGGTGCGTGTATTATTTCGGGTTTGATTTATCCCATTTTTGGTAGTTGGGCTTGGGGAGCTTATAGCTCTGGAACAGGCTGGCTCAAAGAATTAGGTTTTATTGATTTTGCAGGCTCAACCGTTGTCCATTCTTTAGGTGGTTGGTGTGCTTTGGCAGGCATTATGGTACTTGGCCCACGTTTAGGACGTTTTGGCAGTGACGGCAGCTCACGCAACATTGCAGGTCATAATTTAAGCCTTGTTGCCTTAGGTGGTTTTATTTTGTGGTTTGGTTGGTTTGGTTTTAATGGCGGCTCAACCTTAGTGGGCGATGCCAGTATTGGTAAAATTATTCTTAATACTCATTTAGCGGCTTGTGCGGGTGCGGCAGGTGTTGCTGTGTTTAGTTGGTTGCTTAATCGTCCCATTTTATTAACCAGCACTGTCAATGGTTCTTTAGGTGGCTTGGTGGCTGTTACCGCAGGTTGCGCCTCAATGGATGTACAGTTTGCTTTGTTGACAGGCTTAATTGCAGGTGGCGTGACGTTGGTTGGCCCTGCTTTACTCAATAAATATCGTTTAGATGATGTGGTTGATGCAGTGACTGTGCATGGTTTTTGTGGTGCATGGGGAACATTAGCGGCTGGTTTATTTTATGCAGGAGACTTATTTAATGGTCAACGTATTTTGGTACAAGGCATAGGCATTACTGTTGCCTTTGTATGGGGTTTTGGCTTGTCATGGTTAATGTACACCGCCATTGATAAAGCGATAGGTTTGCGCGCTAGCCCGTTACATGAGCAACGTGGTTTAGATTATACCGAACACGCCGAAGTTGGTTATCCAGAGTTTCAAAACAATAAACTCTTTAATACCGATAACTTAGCCTCACGCGGCGAGCTTTAATTTGGAGGCCATATGCACCTGCATTCTTCCCCATTAACCGTACCTAAAGCCAATAGCACTGGAATAGAGGACAAAGAGACTTTTATGATGAAGAAGATGACTATTGCCAACGCTTTAGCTCCTCATTTAAGCGAAGACCGCTTAGAAGAAGCCTTGATTATTTGGGAGCATAAATATGCTCATCAACCTACGTTCGCCTTACAACGCTTTATTAGTGAGTTTTGTGATAATAACGTGCAAGGCCAACGCTCCAAAATTTTACAGGCTCTTTTTTTGGCACTCAACAATTCAGCTGCAACTCAAGCGGCAGAAGAACCTGCTCCTGTTGTCAACAACAACATTGAAGCAGCACCCGTTACACAAGGAGGTGCAACCGCCATTTTTGAGCAATTATTGGCGGCGATTTTGTCGGGCTTAAATCACGACTTTAATCAAAAAGTGCGTTTAGAAGCGCAACAGCAGCTTAAGCACCTCAAAGCAAATGCGGTCGTGCGCCGAGACTTAATGGCGTTTTTTAGTCAAGGTTACTCGTTGCCGACTTCGTTTTATATGGAGATTAAAACCATGAGGGAATGTATTAACTTGGTTTATATAGCCCTGTGCGAAGTATTAGGCCCTGTTAAAGCCGATGATGTACTACATAACGCAATACAACGTGTAGAAAAACAGCCTAATAACCGTTTTTCGGTACGTGAACTACTCTAACTGACCACGAGCAAGGATGCTTGACTACACCACACCAAAAATCCCCTGCAAATAATTAAAATCCGTTACACTAGCACTCCTTAGGACTTACGCGGTTATCGCTTATTTGTTCACATTTCAGGCATTTTTAACGCCTTTATGCTCACAAAACGCGCTAATTGCAGTGCAATGCGTAAGTCATGTCCTCTTTTTAAGCATAGATTTTAAGGCGTATGCCACAACACTCCTCTCTCATTAAAGGCTTAGCGTTACTGAGCTTATCGGCTTTTTTATTTGCCTCAATGGGTGTGTTAATTCGTTTAGCCTCACACACTGTGGACAATACGATTGTGGTGTTTATGCGTAATTTAACAGGCACGTTATTACTGTTACCTTTTGCGTTAATACAAGGCCGTGCATTTTTTGTGACTCAAAAACCCTTAATGCATTTATGGCGGGCTTTAGTCGGTTTGGCAGCAATGTACGGCTTTTTTTATGCTATCGCTCATTTACCATTATCTAATGCCATGGTATTTACCTACTCCTCGCCCGTTTTTATTCCGCTAGTCGCGTGGTTATTTTTAAAAGAACGGATTAGTCCTTTGATGATAATCGCAGCGATGGTTGGTTTGCTGGGCGTATTGTTAGTGGCTAAACCAAGCAGGGAAATGTTTAATTGGCTAAGTTTTGTGGGTATCAGTTCCAGCTTTTTAGCCGCAATGGCTTTTGTTACCGTACGCGCTTTAACCCAAACAGAATCCGCTACCCGTATTGTGTTTTATTTTTGTTTGATTAGTACGGTTGTATCGGCCATTCCCATGTATTGGTATTGGCGAGCATTAAGCGCACAAGAAGTCGTTTATTTGGTGGGTGCAGGCAGTTTGGCAACGTTTAGTCAAATTTGTCTATCTAAAGCCTATAGTTACGCGCCTGCGGGCAAAATCGGCCCCGCTAATTATTTGGCGATTATTTTTGCAGGAATTTGGGCGTGGTTATTGTGGCAAGAAGTACCAGATACATTAGCATTAGTAGGGATGTTATTGATTTTTATCGCGTTACTCTTATGTCTGCCTCGTCAGTTTGCTAACAACTCTAGAAACAATAACCGCTAAAACAGTTGCAACCAGCCAAGTGGCGGGTATAGCCAACCATAGGCTATACCCTTGTTGCCATGCGCCATAAATCGCTAGTGGCCAACCTAACCAAAACACTAGATTAGCCCATAGCCTATTAGAACTGACGCGGTTATCGCTTATTTGTTCGCACTTCAACCGTTTCTAACGGTTTTATGCTCACAAAACGCGCTAATTTCGGAGAAATGCGTAAGTTCATTAGTTTTCATTTTTTCGGCAATTTACCCATGAGTTTATCAAGCTCTTTAGGGTCAATATCAGGCGGCATTTGCATTCCTGCGGGCATTTTGCCTGCAAATTTATTTTGCAAGCCTTTCATGCCACGCAACATTTTGGTAATACCTGCGGGGGTGGACATTTTTTTCATCATTTTTTCCATTTGCGCGTGTTGTTTGAGCAAACGGTTAATATCTTGAATTTGTACCCCTGCACCTGCGGCAATACGGCGTTTACGCGAACCGTTAATCACATCAGGTTTGTGGCGTTCTAGAGGAGTCATGGATTGAATAATCGCTTCCATTTGCTTCATCATTTTTTCAGGCGCACCCGAAGCCGTGGCTTGCTGTATTTGTGAGCCACTCATACCAGGTAATTTATCTAAAAACCCTGCCATACCACCCATTGCTTTCATTTGCTGAAATTGCACCAACAAATCTTCTAAGTCAAAACCACCGCCTTTACGCAATTTTTTGGCAATTTTTTCTGACTTTTCTTTGTCGATTTTACGTTCAACTTCTTCGACTAAAGATAATACGTCACCCATACCCAAAATACGTTGGGCAATACGATCGGGATGGAAAGGTTCTAAGGCATCGGTTTTTTCGCCTATACCCATAAATTTAACGGGTTTACCTGTAATCATCCGCACCGATAACGCCGCACCGCCCCGCGCATCACCATCCATTTTGGTCAAAATTACGCCAGTCAAGGGCAACGCATCATTAAAGGCTTTGGCGGTATTGGCCGCGTCTTGGCCTGTCATGGCATCAACCACAAACAAAGTTTCAATCGGGTTAATTGCTGCGTGTAACTGCTGAATTTCGCCCATCATGTCGGCATCAATATGCAATCGACCTGCTGTATCGACAATCACCACATCATAAAATTTGAGTTTGGCTTCGGCAATTGCCCCTTGTGCAATGGCAATCGGGTTTTGGTCTTTATGCGAAGGATAAAAATGTGCGCCCACATCAGCGGCTACTGTCTCTAACTGTTTAATCGCCGCAGGACGATAAATATCACACGATACCACCAGCACTTTTTTCTTTTGGCGTTCTTGTAAAAACTTGGCTAACTTGGCAACGGTGGTGGTTTTACCCGCCCCTTGCAAACCTGCCATTAACACCACCGCAGGGGGTAATGCGTGCAAATTTAAAACTTCGTTAGCATCACCCATCGTTCGCACTAATTCATCAAAAACAATTTTGACAAATGCCTGACCTGGTGACAAAGACTGCATCACTTCATGGCCTAATGCCTGTACTCGAATCCGCTCAATAAAATCCTTGACCACAGTCAAAGCCACATCGGCTTCTAACAAGGCCATACGAACTTCGCGTAGGGTGTCTTTAATGTTGTCTTCGCTTAAAGTGCCTGTTCCTGTGACGTTACGCAGGCTTTGGGCTAGGCGTTCGGTTAAATTATCAAACATAGTGTATCGCTTTGTTATCTTGTCAAAAATCTAATCATACTTAGGCAAATATAGAATTTACGCAACGCGTAAGCCCTGAGTCTAAGTCCAAAAAGTAATTCAGGACTTACGCATTTCACCGAAATTAGCGCGTTTTGCGAACATAAAGGCATTAGAAATGCCTGAAATGTGAACAAATAAGCGATAACCGCGTAAGTCCTAATATTGCTAAGGATAGGCAAAATGTTTACTTTATGCTATAGCTAAAGCCCTTGTTTAACCCAAAAAGCCGCTATAATCGCCGCTTTCCTCTTTTATCTTGGTTTTTAGGACTATGATTGCTCAATTTGCAGGATTTTTGGCCGTTGCCTGCTATCTTTTAGCCTGTGTGTTGCTGTATATACCACTGGTCAAACAACAAGCTCCCTCCAAAATGCTTATTTTGAGTTTGGGTGCGCTCGCCTTACCATTGCATGGCTTGCATATTATTGAGCATATTTATCAAAGTAATGGGCTTAATCTCGGCTTTTTTAATATTTTATCTTTAATCGGATGGATTATTGCCTGTTTACATATTGCGATTAATAGTTATCGTCCCTTATTGGTGATGTCATTATTTGCTTTTCCTGCTGCTATATTAGGTTTATTAGCGTCTGAATTATTTTACGCGCCTTATGTACCTATCGCTCATTTACCCAAAGGCGCAGAAAGTCATATTGTATTATCTATTTTTGCTTATAGTGTTTTATTTTTAGCTGCCCTACACGCTATTTTATTAGCCATACAAAATAAAAGTCTAAAAAAACATCGGCAAAAAAATAAAAATCCTTTATTAGCCACTATTCCACCTTTGCAGACAATGGAGTCAGTCTTATTTGACTTTATTGGTTTTGGTTTTGCTTTATTATCCTTAGCTATTATTAGCGGCTTTATGACTCTAGATAATATGTTTGCTCAACATGTAGCACATAAAACCATTTTAACCGTATTTGCATGGTTTATTTTTGGCGTATTATTGATTGGTCATTATTGGCGCGGTTGGCGCGGTCAACGGGCTGTAAGATTTACTTTAGTCGGCTTTAGTTTTTTAGTCGTTGGCTTTTTAGGTAGCAAAATGGTTTTAGAGTTAATTTTGCAAAAAGTTTAAACACTTTTTGATGATATGTATTTGACTTTAGGCACACAGACAGGTTTAGATAAGTCTGCTACTTTTATATAGGTTTTATACTCTTGGACGAACCTCATTTAGGGCTACTTTTTGGCCTACTGATTATATTCATTGTCTGTTCTGCTTTTTTTTCGGCTTCCGAAACAGGCGTAATGACTTCAAACCGTTATCGCCTAAAACATAAAGCCAAATTAGGCGATAAAAATGCACAACGTATTTTAAAACTACTCAGTCAACCTGATCGTCTAATTGGTGTTATTTTGGTAGGTAACAACACCGTCAATACCTTGGCAGCAACTATTGCCACCCTTATTGGCCAATCCCTAGCACGCAAATATGGCTTTTCTAATGATACCGCCGTAGGCGTAGCGGCAGGTTTATTAACATTTTTATTATTAATTTTTGGTGAAGTTGGCCCTAAAACATTTGCAGCAAATCACCCCGAACGTGTTGCCAATTTTGCCTCTTATATTTTACCCAGTTTGTTACGCATATTATATCCTGCAGTTTGGCTATTAAATATTGTAACTAATGCCCTTTTTAGACTTAATCGCATGGTAAATGATAAAAAAGACAAACTCACTCGTGAAGAATTACATTCAATATTACATGATGTGTTTTTGCCCACTAAACATCGTAATATGTTATTAGGCATCTTGGAGTTAGATAATATTACTGTTAATGATATTATGATTCCGCGCCAAGAAGTGATGGGCATTAATTTAGATGATAGCCTAGAAGATATTATTGATATTTTACGTGCAACGCATCATACCCGTTTACCTGTTTATAAGGGCGAAATAAATAATATTGTTGGGATTTTACATGTGCGTAATGCGACACGTTTTTTGGGGCAAGACAACTTAAATAAAAATGAAATTATGCAATATATTCGTGAGCCATATTACGTTCCCGAAAGTACCCCATTACAAGCCCAATTATTACAATTTCAAAAACAAAAACGCCGTTTGGGTTTGGTAGTTGATGAATATGGTGTGGTGCAAGGTATTGTCACTTTAGAAGATATTTTAGAAGAAATTGTTGGCGAATTTACCACCAACATTGCCGAAAACCATCAAGACATTTTGCCGCACAGTGACGGTTATTTTATGATGGATGGTAGTTTAAGTATTAGAGATATTAACCGCTCTATGCACTGGCAATTACCCACCGATGGCGCAAAAACCCTGAGCGGTTTGATTTTGGAACAATTAGAAACGATTCCAGATGGCTCAGTTGGTTTACGTTTAGAAAGTTTTTATATTGAAGTAATGCAAATCAGAGACAACACCATTAAGGCAGCCAAAATTAAACAATTGGCTTTGGCGGAGGATTAGGCTTCGACTCCGCTCAGCCAACGTGAATGTACACTGAGCGGAGTCGAAGGGCACATTAACTTACCCTTTCTTGTACAAACTTAACAATCGCCTGTGTTGCTTCTTGGGTTGAAGCACATAAATTCGGCAAACTCAAAAATCCATGAATATCAGGATAATGTTCATGCTGAGTTTGATTACCTGCTGCCTTAAGTTTTTGTACATAAGCGAAACCATCTTCTCGCAAAATATCAAATTCGCCTGTAATCATTAAACACGGTGGCAAATGATTAAAATCGGTGGCAAACATGGGTGATACATCTTGCTCATATTTATCCGCCTGAGTACGAATGTAACAATCGACAAAAAACTGCATCATTTGTTTACTTAAAACAGGTGCATCAGGATACTGAGCCACACTTTGGCTGGTTAAAGTGGCATCTAAAACAGGATAAATTAGCACTTGGGCTAACACATCTTGTCGATGTTTACGCGCTAAGACTGCCGATAAGTTTCCACCTGCACTATCACCCATAACGATAATTTTTGAGCTATCCGCATGAATAGCTGAGGCTTGTGTTTTAATCCAATGCAAAACCGCTTCGCCCTGTTGCACAGGCACAGGATATTTGACCCAAGGGGCTAAGGCATAGTCAACAGCAATCACCAAACAGCCCGTTAATTTGGCCATACGCCGACACAAGGTATCGTGAGTTTCCAAATTACCAATCACCCACCCTCCTGCATGAAAAAACAAAATCACAGGCAAATCGGTATCTAAGACAGGATAATAACAACGTACCGTCACATCACCTGCCTGACAGGGTATTTTTTGCTCAATAATGCGCGCCATCGTTTCGGATTGGCCAAATAAGTATTTACCAATCAGTGGATGAACACCTGCTTTTTGAAAGGCTTTTAAAACAGCATCAGGTGCTTTGGCTAAATAATCAGAGGGGGCAGCAATTTTGGCTAACAGCCGAGTACGTAAGGGTAAGGCTTGATATTTGGACATAATAAATTAAATACTAATAGGTTTAAGTTGAGTTTGATAACGCTTAAAATTTTCGACATAGTGCAACGCGCTCATTTGCAACATCATCGCTTGGCCTTCGGAAATCATTTTTACCACTTTAGCAGGAGAACCAACCACTAAGGAATTATCGGGAATTTCTTGGCGTTCGGTGACTAAAGCATTGGCACCAATAATGCAATTTTTACCAATTTTGGCATGATTTAATATCACCGCGTTAATGCCAATTAAACTGTTATCACCAATGGTACAGCCATGTAGCATCACTTTATGGCCAACAGTCACATTTTTGCCAACGGTTAATGGCACACCACTATCGGTATGCAACACCGCACCGTCTTGAATATTACTATTTTCACCAATGGTAATGGTGTCGTTATCAGCACGAATCACGACATTAAACCAAATACTGGCATTATTTTCTAATACGACAGAACCAATCACGGTGGCATTATCGGCAATCCAATAATCGCCCTTAGTGTGTAATTGGCGGTCACCTAAACTGTAAATCATGTTGTTACTCTCATTTTATATAGCCCTCACCCCAACCCTCTCCCAAAAGGAGAGGGAGTTCTCTCTCCCTTTGGGAGAGAGTTAGAGTGAGGGAATATGTTACCGTTTTAACGGATTCGGCCAACGCCATTCAATATCGGCATCGTAAACTTGACGCATAAACTCGACAATCATAAAGCCTGTTAATCCCCAAATCACATAACCTTCGTGATTAAAACTTGGCACAGGAATACTTAGTCCCATGTATTTGATTTTATGTTGATAATTAGGTTTTTGCTGCAAAAAAACTTCTAAAGGCACAGTAAAAATACTGTCAATCTCGTCAGGATTACCTTGCAAAATAGGCATTTCATCTAATAAACCAATGATTGGTTTAACTTTAACCCCCACGCGCGATGTAAATAAGCCCAACTCCCCTACTACTTGCACATGATGTGGCTGTAAATTTATTTCTTCTTGCGCTTCGCGTAATGCCGTTTCAATAATTGACGCATCCGTTGAATCACGCTTACCACCAGGGAAAGCCACTTCGCCACCATGACTTTTTAAATGTGCGGCACGTTTGGTCAAAATTAAACGCGGCACTTCCTCACGAGTCAACGCCATCAACACCGCAGCATCGGCTTTATGCGCGGCATTATCGTTGGGTAAACGGGTCAATAATTGTTGCAACATGGCACTATCGTTCTAATTTTACTATTTTGTAAATAGTACGGCTTTTGTTGGTAGGCAGACAAGTCTTTTCTCGTTAGAGTATTCACATTGGGTTAATGAACTGAGAATGATAATGAAATTTTGTAATGCTTGTGGTAGTCCCGTTGTGCAAAAGATTCCTGCTGGTGATAGTCGTTTGCGTTATGTCTGTGAAAGTTGCGAGACGATTCATTATCAAAATCCGCATATTATTTGTGGCTGTTTGCCAACTTGGGAAGACAAGGTTTTATTGTGCAAACGTGGCATTGAGCCGCGTTATGGTTTGTGGACATTACCCGCAGGCTTTATGGAAAACTTAGAAACGACACAAGAAGGTGCGGCGCGTGAGACATGGGAAGAAGCTCACGCTAAAGTTAAGATTGGCGAGTTGTATTGTGTGTTTAACATTCCGCAAATTAGCCAAGTGTATATGATGTATCGCGGTGAAATTATTGATGGTCAGTTTGGCGTGGGCGAAGAAAGTATTGAAGTTGGCTTATTTGCCGAAGAAGCGATTCCGTGGGATGACTTAGCTTTTGCCAGCATTAAACGCACCTTACGCTACTTTTTTGCCGACCGTAAACTTGGCCATTTTCCTATCAGAGTGGAAGATTTGGTGCATGGTAGTCGGGATTGAGTTTGATTTGTCGTGGGTTTTGTACCTCAACCCACGCTATCCACCTAAAGCCGCAGTCTACAATTTAACCATCTTCGCCCTCGCTCCATGTAACTTTTTATAGTTATCAATTAAGCGTTGATGTCTGTCTAAGCCTTCTAGTTTCATACTGGTGGGTGTTAAACCATAAAAGCGTACACTGCCATCCACCGAGCCAAGTACCGCGTCCATTTTCTCATCACCAAACATACGGCGGAAATTGAATACATAATCGTCTAATTCTAAATCTTCATCAAGCATCACTTCTAACACGACATTCATACACTGATAAAACAAGCCACGCTCAACGGTATTGGTGTTGTATTGCAAAAAAGTTTCTACCAAGTCTTTAGCTTGTGCAAATTGCTGTAAGGCCAAATGAATCAATAGCTTTAACTCTAAAATGGTGAGTTGTCCCCAAGGCGTATTGTCATCAAACTCAATGCCAATTAAGGTGACAATATCGGTGTAGTCATCCAAATCACTTTCGGCCAACTTCTCTAACAAGGCTTCAAGTTTTGCATCATCTAAACGGTGCAAATTTAAAATATCTTCGCGGAACAACAAGGCTTTATTAGTATTATCCCAAATCAAATCTTCAACAGGATAAATTTCGGAATAATTTGGCACTAAAATACGGCAAGCAGGCGCACCTAAATCGGTATATTCGGCCATATACACTTCTTTGCCCATATCTTTAAGAATACCAAACAAGGTAGCCGCTTCATCCACATTGGCTTGTTCACCTTGACTGCTAAAATCCCACTCGACAAAGTCAAAATTAGCTTTGGCACTAAAAAATCGCCACGATACCAAGCCACTCGAATCAATAAAATGTTCAACAAAATTATTGGGTTCGGTGACAGCATTGCTTTGAAAAGTTGGACGAGGTAAATCGTTTAAGCCTTCAAAACTACGACCTTGTAATAATTCGGTAAGACTGCGCTCTAAGGCAACTTCTAAGCTAGGATGTGCGCCAAATGAGGCAAACACGCCACCTGTACGCGGATTCATCAAGGTCACACACATTACGGGAAACTTGCCACCCATTGACGCATCTTTGACTAACACAGGAAAGCCCCGCTCTTCTAAACCTTTGATGCCTGCAACAATACTGGGATATTTGGCCAACACGTCTGCGGGTACATCGGGCAAGGCCATTTCACTCTCTAAAATTTCGCGTTTTACTGCGCGTTCAAAAATTTCGGACAAACATTGCACTTGCGCTTCGGCTAAAGTATTGCCCGCGCTCATGCCGTTACTCAAATACAGGTTTTCGATTAAATTAGACGGAAAGTACACCACTTCGCCATCGGATTGACGGACAAAGGGCAAACAGCAAATGCCTCGTTTAACTTTGCCTGAGTTAGTATCGTACAAGTGTGAGCCGCGTAATTCGCCATCGGGGTTATAAATCTCGCGGCAATATTCATCCAAAATTTCTTTGGGTAGTCTGTTTCTAAATGCGGGTTTAAACCATTTTTCATTGGGATAATGAACAAAATCAGCATTGGCGATTTCTTCACCCCAAAACTGACCGTGATAGAAAAAATTGCAGTTAAGCCGTTCAATAAATTCGCCCAAAGCAGAAGCTAAAGCACTTTCTTTGGTTGCGCCTTTACCGTTGGTAAAACACATCGGCGAATGAGCATCACGAATATGCAAAGACCAAACATTGGGGACAATATTGCGCCATGAGGCGATTTCTATTTTCATCCCCAAATTGGCCATAATGCTCGACATATTGGCAATGGTTTGCTCTAGGGGTAAATCTTTGCCCAAAATATAGGTATTGCTTTCTGTTGTTAGATTAGGCATTAACAAGGCTTGAGCATCTGCATCAATACTTTCAACGTCTTCAATAACAAAGTCAGGTAGAGTTTGTACGACTTTTTTGACGGTACAACGGTCGATTGAGCGCAAAATGCCTTGGCGGTCTTTTGGCGAAATATCAGCAGGCAGCTCTACTTGGATTTTAAAAATTTGCTTATAGCGATTTTCTGGGTCAACGATGTTGTTTTGAGACAGGCGAATGTTATCGGTGGAAATGTTGCGCGTTTGGCAATACAACTTAACAAAATAGGCAGCACACAAGGCAGATGAAGCCAAAAAATAGTCAAATGGGCCGGGTGCAGAACCATCGCCTTTATAACGAATCGGTTGGTCGGCAATTACCGTGAAGTCATCAAATTTGGCTTCGAGGCGAAGTTTGTCAAGAAAATTGACTTTGATTTCCATGAGAGTACCTAAATAGTGGATGAATAGCATTATTCCTGTGTTAAGTTGCACTTCACACGGACTATTTAGCTAATGCTATAAATCAGAATGTTCTTTGTATAACAAAGACTTAATAAAAAGGGAGTATTCTTCTTTCAGTGGTAATGTTAAATCTGTTTTTAAACGTTTACGTTCGGTTATCGTTGCCTCACCTGTTTTTAGATTACGTCCTTCTTTGGTATATACTTCGTTGTAAAGCCCTATGCCTCTTTTTTGCCATGCAGGAATGTCATTAAAATTAATGCCAAAATCACTAAATAATAGTTCGTGCTTTTCAGCAACAGATAACCGTTTTAGTTGTGCCGCCGCATGAGTAGCGGCAATACCAGATTTACGCAACGCCCAATAACCGTGTGCATTTAAGGCGTTACGATGGGCATCTTCCTGTCGCCACATAAAATAATCTATCACCAATTGTGGTGTTGGTAGCTGACAAATCCGACAATCAAACGCCCCGATTTTACCTAACATTAACGAAAACTTGGCACTCGCCTCACCCGCTAGAATAGAGTTATATTTGCGCAGCTTACGGTTAAAGACAGCAGAATCTCGATGCAATAACAACGAAATCTCATCGCTTTGTGTGTAACCATAAATAACAGGAAAACCACATGACATTAAATGGGCAGTTGTTTCGGTCATTAAATGGCGAAAACGCTCATCAAAAGGGGCTTCAAATTGGCAAACGTCTTTGGTCAAGCGCGTAAAGCCACGACCATCAATACGCGCCACCATAAAAACTTGGGGTGATACGCATAAATCATGGGTTGTTTCATAAATACGCATTTTTTTATCTAGGTCATCAAATCGCATATTAAATTTGTTCCTTTGCTATAAACTTACCATCTACATCATGAGATACATAAAAAATTTGGTCAAATCCTTCTGCCATATGAGGTGCTTCGAGCTTTTTAATAGTTGATTTTATGGCCACATCTGGCACACAACGTTTACCAGTACGTTGTTGGTTGTAGGCCATTGAGCGGTCAAAATTTGGCTCAAAAAAATAAGCGATCACTTTAAACTTTTTTTGTTTAGCCCATGCAATATACTCAGTGCGTTCATCTTGATTAAAGTTTGTATTATCAATCACAAAACGCTGCTGAGTTTCTAAACATAAATCAATAAAATGCCTTTGTCGTTGACGATTTTTTAATACATCTAAGGAAATGTGCGTATGGCTATAAAAAAAATGCTGCTGATAAAAAGTACTTTTACCACTGGCTTGAATACCAATAAAAATAACGCATTCCATCGCATCACTTCGCATTCTTATACATAAAGTTTTCTAACGAGGTTTCGGCCAAGTTTGTCCAACCGTGGGTTAATTGTCTAAAGGGCTTCCATGAAGCGTAAATCTTTTTAAACATCGGGTCGGCGGCAGATAATTCACCGTACAAAGCAAAAGCGGCTTTTTGTGCGGCTTGCATAATATCATCAGGATAACGATGCAAAATAATGCCATGTTGATTCATCAAACGCACTAAGGCTTGCGGATTACGCGCATCATAGGCCGCCAACATCATCATATTGGCTTCTACCGTTGCCACCTCAAATGCCGCTTGCCATGCTTTAGGCAGCTTTGCCCATGCACTTTGATTAACATAAAAACTTAATTGTGGCCCTGCTTCCCACCAACCGGGAAAATAATAATGCTTGGCGACTTTATACAAACCCAATTTTTCATCATCATACGGCCCAACCCACTCACTGGCATCAATCGCGCCACGCTCTAAGGCAGGATAAATATCAGCTCCTGCAATGGTTTGTGGTACTGCGCCCAAACGCGACATAATTTCGCCACCGATACCTGGAATACGCATTTTTAAGCCTTGTAAATCTTTAAGGCTATTGACGGGTTTTCTAAACCAACCACCCATTTGCGCACCTGTATTGCCACCTGCAAAATTGACAATGTTATATTGTTTAAATAATTCGCCTAATAATTGTCGCCCACCCGCTTGCGAATACCACGCATTTTGCTGACGTGCGGTTAAACCAAAAGGCAAACATGTATCAAAGGCAAAGGCTTTACTTTTACCGACATAATAATAACCTGCGGTGTGACCACATTCGACCGTGCCATTACTCACCGCATCTAACACTTGCAAACCCGGTACTAAATCACCACTAGCAAACACGCGAATTTGAAACTTACCATCGGTTAATTCGGCAACTCGTTTAGACAACATTTCGGCTGCGCCATAAATCGTGTCTAAACTTTTGGGAAAGCTAGACGCTAAACGCCATTGAATACTGGCTTGAGTGACAATAGCAGGAGCGGCAATACTGGCGGTACTGACACTGGCTGCACCCAAAGCAGCAATTTGTTGTAAGGCTTGACGGCGTTGCATGATTATTTACCCTGATATTCTTTGGCAATTTCTTGCATTAACTGAATGGCTTCATCGGCACTGGCTGCTTGACCGCCAACATTAGACAAATCTTGCGTACTACTAAAACTGGTTTGAGATGTTGATTGATGTTTCACCAAATCGGGATACATCACTAATACCACTACCATCAGTAATTGCAAAATAATAAACGGCACCGCACCTTTGTATAAATGACTGGTATTGATGGTTTTGGGGGCAACACTGCGTAAATAAAACAACGAAAAACCAAACGGTGGCGTTAAAAACGAGGTTTGTAAGTTCATAGCCAATAATACGCCAAACCAGACAGGGTCAATATTGAGCTTATAAATAATGGGTACTAACAGAGGTACCACAATAAAAACAATCTCAAAAAAGTCTAAAAACATCCCTAGGCCAAACACCATTAAATTAACTACTAACAAAAAGGCGATTTCACCTGCGGGTAATTGGTCAAATAAATGCTCAACCCACACATCACCATTTAAGGCTCTAAAGACCAAAGCAAACAAACTTGAGCCAATTAAAATAAACATCACAAAAGACGTAAGTTTAGCCGTACCATCTAAGGCTTGATGTAATAAAGCCATACTTAAACGGCGTTTGACCAAAGCTAAAACTAATGCGCCTGCTGCACCCATTGCCCCTGCTTCGGTGGGCGTAGCTAAACCAATAAAAATTGTGCCTAACACCAAAAAAATTAACACTAGCGGTGGCAACAAAGCACTTAATAACTTTGGCCAATCAATAGTGATGCTTAAATTTTGTTGAGCGGGTAAAAGCTGAGGTTTGATAATCGCCACCGCGCCAATAAACAGCGCAAACAACACCACTAAAAACAAACTAGGATACATTGCTCCTAAATACATATCGCCGACTGGCACACTGAGCGTATCTGCCAACACAATGAGTACTAAAGACGGCGGAATAATTTGTGCCAACGTGCCAGAGGCCATAATCACACCGCTCGAAATAGCAGGTGAATAACCTTGGCGTAACATCATCGGTAAAGAAATTAAACCCATCGCCATCACGCTGGCTGCAACCACGCCTGTTGTGGCGGCCAATAATGCGCCCACCAAAATCACTGCAAAGGCCAAGCCACCGCGTAACCGTCCAAATAACCGATTTACCGCATCTAATAAATCTTCGGCGAGTTGGCTTTTTTCTAAAATCAGTCCCATTAAAGTAAAAAAGGGAATCGCCATTAAGGTTTCGTTACGCATAATGCCAAATAGACGCTCAGGCACAGCTTGGACTAATTCGAGTGGAATCGCACCCAACATCACCCCTAATACCCCAAAAATCAGCCCCACTGCCGCTAATACAAAAGCAACGGGATAACCCGTTAATAATAATAAAAATAAAGCCGCAAACATCAACGGCGCAAGCCAACCCCAATCGCCTGTCATGTTGGCTCTCCGTTGACAATCACCTGAATACGTTTACCAATTTCGCTCAAGACTTGTAAAATCAATAAGCCAAAACCAACAGGAATCAATAATTTAACAGGCCAACGCGCTAAACCACCTGCATCAGCAGACATTTCGTTGTGTTGCCAAACCTGTATAAAATCGTGCCAACCCAACCACGCCAAACACACAGCAACGGGTAGCAAAAACAGCACATGACCGACAATATCAATCAACGCACGGGTTTTGGCTGACCAGCGTTTGGACAGCACATCAACCCGTACATGTTGGTCGGCTTGTAAGGTATAAGCCGCACCCAACAAAAACACTGCCGAAAACAAATACCATTGGCCTTCTAAAAAACCATTAGAACCAAAGCCAAATTTACGCGCAATGGCAGTAAAAACAGACAGTAGCACGGTGGCCAATACCAACCATGCAACACCCCGCCCCAGTGTTTTGTTAACCGTGTCAATCAAATGACACATCTTGTTTAATCCGTTCATAAGCCTTATACATACAGCGTCATAAATGCGCGAATAATACGCGCTTAGGTGGTATTTTTGTACTTTAATTTATGCTGAATAAAAAACCGCAACTCGCAAAATAAAAGTCTCAACGCTTCTTCTGCTGTCATTTTGGCTATGCCAACCGATGATGTATCTGCTTCAACCTTAATACCATTCGTTACTTTAAACATGACTCATTGATGAAATCCTTCACTCTCCAACAACGGATTTTCCAAATATTTTTGAACTTTACATGACCATAAGCCTTGCCAAAGTTTTGCACATGAATTAATCTAATTTAAATTAGATTAATTCATGTAGGTTATTCCGATGGCCAGACCCAAAAAAATAGCAGGTGCGCCCGATACTCGGGAGCTAATCCTAGATGCCGCCCGTGAAGAGTTCGCTGTGACTGGCGTTTCCGCTCGGTTGGAAGATATTGCTGCGCGTTGCGGCATCCGCAGTGCTTCCCTGATGTATTACTTTCCGTCCAAGCAAGAATTGATGGACACCCTCTTTGAGCGGGTAAACAATCTGCTCATCGTCCGTTCGCAAGAAGCCTTTCGTCTCACCGAAGGTAACTATGCCGCCGCTATCCGCAGTGTCACCCAAGCTATCCGCAAAGTTGTGGAAGAACAGACTGGCACGGCCAATGTCATGCTGCACGGACTACTGAGCGAAGACAGCCACGACGCACTCAAAGAACATATGCAAAAGCTGCTAGAAATAATTACTGGATTAGCGATGAGCGCAGGAGCGAATAGCTACCATTCCCGCGAAACCGTTCATGCTGTGATCTCCCACATATTTATGGGGGAACTTATCCGAGTCGCTTTGGGTAGCAAAGCCGAACGTTACTGGGGCAACGAAGATGCCGTGATGCCCCTGATTGAAGAATTTTTTAAATTAAAACCTGAAAGAGGCAACTAACATGGGTTCATTAACAGCCAAAACAACGATTGATCAAGCCTCGACAACCTCTTTGTCAGAAGACTTGCAAGCACTCTACGATGAGACTCGCGCCCTTATGGGTGATGAGGATCTGGCGCATATTCGTAAAGTAGCCGCTTATTCGCGTGCTATCAAAAACCGCAGTCGTGAGTTGATTCAGAAAGGCGGAAGCCCAGACGCACTCAAGCATGGCATAGTGCTTTATATGATGCACACCTTGCTGGAGTTCTCGGAGCTTGGCCACAATATTATGCATGGCAGTTACGACAACCTGCCAAACGTGGGTGAATTCCACTCGGATAAGTGGGAGTGGGATTTTGTCACTAGCGTCAAAGAATGGAAGGTGATGCATCACCAAAACCACCATCCTTTTACCAATATCGTCGGCAAAGATCATGATTTGGGTTATTCCGTTTTACGTCTTTATCCAACACAGAACTGGTATGGCCACCACTCATTACAACCCGCTTTAATGTCAGTGTTTCTTTTGCACATCTATCATTTCAGCTTATACACCGCAACGTCTGCGGCTCGTGTGGAAGGCCGCAAAGTATTGAGTTTTGACACTTTTCGCTCTACGCTTAATTTGGCGCGAAAACACGCCCTACAAAATTACGTAAAAGAACCACTGGAAGCGAGGTCGAGATTTTTACAAACCTTAGTGGGCAACTATTTGGGTACGACTCTCGGTTATGATTTGACATTTCTCATCCTCGCGCTAGAACACCATTCGCCTAATGTGCAGGTTTTTCCAGACCCAGGCCCTACCGAATCACGAGATGGTTATTTCCGTCGGCAACTGTTGGGTACTACCAATTTCGTACCTATGCCAGAGCTGGACAGCTTCTTCGAGGATATTCTAGAAAAAGAAGTCGACTTTCCTGATCGTCCATCTTTTGAGGTCTTTTATGGCGGCCTGACCACGCATATCGAACACCATCTGTTTCCAGATTTGCCCTGCAACCGTCAGCGCGATATTGCACCCAAGGTGCGCGAGATTTGTGCAAAACACGGCTTGCCGTATAACGTCACAACCTTTGAAGTCATTGTTCCAGAAATCCTCCGCAATTTTTTCCGCTGGGCGATTCCTGTTAGTGATGCCGAGCAGCATCGTCCCTCTTCGCTGCTGAAAAAGCCGCGTGAGCTATTGTCAC
>Ga0247722_10000414_pt1 | contig 26805 bp, 23 predicted proteins | sample MSEWelMarce3H_FC_FD_189094 | JGI IMG/M metagenome (GOLD analysis project Ga0247722, IMG submission 189094) | Subsurface sediment microbial communities from gas well in West Virginia, United States - MSEEL Well Study Marcellus 3H_FC | ecosystem: Environmental > Terrestrial > Deep subsurface >... | reverse complement strand
ACCATCAAGATGTCTCTAGTCGATTACCAGCACAAGGTCCGCGTTCAGCTCGAAAATGGTTTGACTGACCTAAAACGACTACAGCGAATCCGCGCCGATAAACGCGAACAATTCACGCGCATGGCCTATCGCATCGGCACAACTGCAGTCATCAATGAAGTAGTCACATCTCCCTATGCCGAGCTCTTTTCGCTCATTTTGAAACAGGGTGACTTTGTGAAAAAACAGTATGATATTCGACAGTTTAAAGATCTGTACTGTCGCGAAGCCGTGGAAAACGACGTCGCCCATGAAAGCCAATACTGGTATTATTGTACGGAAACCAATGTGAAGTTGATGCCGACCTTTATATACATTTTGGCGAAAACATTCACGTCGGGCGGCAACTACGACACAATGAGCCAGTGGTTGTGCGGCAAGTTTGGTCGCCTAAGTGATGATGGAGAGGCCATCGTCGATATGCATAGTGGGTATGTTATCAAACAGCTCGATTATTCCGCCGAAGAGGGGTTCGACGACGCCGGATTCCGCATCGATACCAACGCGGTGTTGGACCCCGATGAGTACGAGTTGGTCCGTGAGCTCATTGGCAAGAAAGACGGAAAGGTCGCATCGAAATCCCGCGTTTTCGAAAACGACACAAATGCCTTCATATTCTCGGTTTCAAACGCCATCTGCGACAACATGGATATTCGATATGATGATTTGGAGGCCGATATCATGAACCACACAAATACGTTTCTCATCCGAAAAACAATGTCCCGCGACGTATATGAAGGCAAAATGAGCAAAATCGACGTGAAAGACGGAAAAAAACAGATTCCCTATGAAAAATATTTGAACAAGAATATTGTGCTTTACACCGCCGCCATCACATTTATGCTGATTCAGGCCCATGTGCCCTCGTACAAACCGCGCAAATCGTTCCCCGGATGTAAATACAGTTTGACCGGATTCCCACTCAATGTCGACGGCGACACAACGGGTCTCACCTATCTCGGCTGTATCTTGAACACCATGAAAAGTAAGACTGCCGAACCGTGGAAAAGCGTGTATAAATCGGACCAAACCGGCGCGGAGTACACCACCATGGTGACCGATATTATTAAAAATAAGCTGGTTGATGAGAGGGACATTGCCGTCCTCTACGATATCAAACGCGACTACTTAAAGTTGACCCCGGACCTGGACGATGTTCCCAAAGAGCTCAGCATCTCCAAATGGGTGTTTTTCCAACCGCCACTGAATCGCGTGGATGTATCGAAGAAACTCGCCGGTCTTGCTGCCGGCTACAAAACCGAATTGGAGGCGACGGTTAAGAGAGGACACAAGTCTCAACATGATTTGCTGGGAACCATGTACAAGAAAATCATCGAGCATTCGTATGCGGTCAATGAAGAAATAAATGACATCGTTGCCGTAGAGGGTCGTGACGCAATGTTGAAAGCGGGGACCGTGGTCTTCTTAGAAAACGCCTGCTGCGACGAGTCATTCCAGAAGTCGATTGCTCTCGATTATTTTGCCGGACGCAATCCCACGATTTCGAAAAACATCGACTTTGTCCGCGAATATGGCCAATTGTATTCGGAGTTTGCGAAACTGGCGACGCCCGCCTATTTGACGATTGGACACAAGCGCGCGCTTCCAGTGGCCGACACGATGATGAATCGGTTTTCGGAAGACGCGATTTACGGCGCATACATCCACTACTGTAAATTGGACAGCGAGCTCCCCATCCCCTATGATGTAGTACCATTTTGCCAAGAGAAACCGCCAGGGCTCGAAAATATGTCTCGCGCGCAAATGATTGACCATTTGAAAGATACTAGCCATACGCAAACTGAAGCCTCTCTTGCTCATCTGATGAAAATCGTGTCCCATCGCAACCGCGTCGCAGTATCCTATGGCGAAGAAAAGGTCCCGCGATTCATGGACCACTTTATAACCGCAGGTTCGCCCTCAGGTCAACTAGATCCTCTCATTACTCATATCCACGACTTCACATCGGGCAAAAAATCGGTGTCGGTACTCGCCGAGTATTTGACCGAGATTAACAGCACAATGAAGGACACCATCGTCGAATATATCCGCACATTTTCGAGCCGGTCCGCATCCGGAATCACACGCATCACCAAATATTTGGCTGAGTTCATGTCGTGGAAAAACACGCAAATGACGCACGATTTTATTCGCGGGTCCGTATTCATGTTGTCGCGCGTTTTGCCCGCGATGCTCGAAGATACCACCAACACCGTGGGACTCAAAAACATGAACGCGATGAAACACTGGGACTTTTCGCAAAAGCACCAGGATTTACTGGGTAAGATGATCGTGGAATATTACCAGTCGTTTAATTCTTTTAGTCGCAATGAATTGATTTCTAAATTGTTGTCAGTGATTTCAGATAACCTCTATTCACTGAATGTTTTACTCGAGCATTTGCCGGCTGGATTGAGCGATGTCATTCTCAACAAGGTATACACTTATTGCTACTATTCCGTGTTTTACGAAGTGATTACTGAATCGGACAAAGACTCGTATGCCAAGTTGAATGTGGAAATCGTAAAGTCCGCGCGCCGATTAGAGGAAGTCGATGTTGTGCCAACCGACAACCGCCAATTCAAAGAAAATGTTTGCGAGTTGGCCACCATCATGTTGGAAACCGATATGAAAAATAAAGTCATCGTGGATTTGAACTATGAAATGCTGACTGAGAACTTCCACAAGGCGAAAATGCGCGAGAAGAATAAAATCATCGAAGACCTTGGGAGAATGGACCCCGATGCGCGTAAAATCGAGGATTTAATGAAAACGTACAAGCTGGGTAAATGGAACCTGGGAGAACAGAAGGGTATTTTCCAGTATGACAAGGCGCTCCAAGACACTGAGTTGGATGAATTGTTGCTTGAACCAGCAATGGATGTTGCCATGGATGTGGAGGGTCTTGACCAATTAGATCGACATGAAGCCCAGGCGGAAGAAGACGCCGAAGTGAACAATATGGATATTGGTGAAGATTACATGGACGGCAATTATTATGATGAAGACCGCGACCGGGATTTTGAATAAGGCTGATGTTGCTGGACGAAAAAACGGCACGTTTTTGAGGTAAGCTGTTTTTGAAAAATTGTTTGGTAGTTGATAACCCATTGGGTTTCAACTGCCAAAGTGTTTCTTGGAAGATGAGGCGTACCTCATCTTCTAAAAAATTGAAATGTTTATGTTTTGGAAATACCAAACTATAAACAACCACCACCAAAAACTCTTTACACCGCTTTTCACTACGCTTTTCGCTTATCGCTTATAAAAATGTCCACTCCAATTGTATTCACCACCACCGACAAAAAGACCCCTACACTCGTGTACGACGAGGCATACCCCTCATCGCACCGCGCATATTTCATGAAAACCCCAGACAACCGCGTATTTGCCGAATCGAGGTATCGTGGCGATGGCATTTTCGCAGGCAAGAGTTATTTTGAACTCCTTGGTGAGCTAAATCTGCCGCCCAAATCCAGCATTACCGATGTCGCCGCTTTTGGTCGGGCCATCGCCGCGGGTACCACCAAAATCATTCGAAAAACCCGCGACAACAATATCGAAATGCGCGAAATCATTTACCCCGGGATTTACGAAGACGACGAACTCATTTGGCGAAACCGAAAACCGGAGATTTGTTGCCAATGCGTGTATCCCGAAACCCAGGGGGCAACGGTCGAATGCGAATGCGACTTCTGCCTAGCGTTCCTTTAAAAGGAACCTACGGTTCCTCTTTGACTCCTCCCTTTAAGTATGGGATTAAAAGGGAACGACGAGTTCCCTTTAGTATGGGATTAAAAGGGAACGACGAGTTCCCTTTAAGGGGAACCGCTTCGCTCATCCCCTTTAACCCCTCCAAGGGGAACCTTGGTTCCCCTTTAATCCCTCCTTTAATTTTGTGATTTGACTCCTCCTTTAACCCCTTCTAAGTATGGGATTAAAAGGGAACGACGAGTTCCCTTTATTATCCCCCTGTAGAATATATGTTGAGCAAACCCCTTCTCCGTGAAAACAAACTAGTATTTGCCATTGTATTGTTCATGTGTTTTTTTTCGGCGATCCACTATTTGAAACCACGGATGATATACAATGAACAAGGCGGATTTCGACAATTTGGAATTGGATACAAACAGAAGACGATTGTGCCAATTTGGATAGCCTCTATCATTTTAGCGATTTTGTGCTATGTCACCATCTATTATTTGTCCGTGTAAATCCAGCTTTTACATATTTGCGGCGACCTTGTGTCTTTTTTATATCTACATATTCTTAGATATAAACCTTTGACTAAGCCGTAGACTTATAGACTCTTCTTGCAAATCGAGTACATCAGGCGATTGACAAAATACACGATGAAATACGCAAGAGAACCGCCTAGAACACTGGCATAGAATCCGAGGTCCTTGCCCTTGCTCAAACCAGTGTACAAACCACCCACAATAACCATCAGGAAAATGGCAAATGTTAAGATGGATAGGAAATAGAAATAGTAGCAATACTCTCCGGGGAGAGGCCCAAATAGATTATCCATAAAGTCTGACATTATACTTGGTTGTTAGAAAATAAATGACATATAATAAGTTGACGATTATTTCTAACATTGCCACCACAAAACCGTAAAGGTATATTTGCCTGTATAAATCTTCAATGGTGTAAAACAAATAAAAGATTGTATTGTGATATTGTATAATGGACGAAATCGATAAAAACGTCTGGAAAATCATCGACTGTTATTTCCGGGACAACCCTCAATGTTTAGTAAGACACCATACCGATTCGTACAATGACTTTTTCAAGCATGATATTTTCCGGGTTGTGAAGGAGATGAACCCCATTAAAATTGTCTCTAAATTGGACGAGGCAACAGGTGAGTTCACCGCCGAATGTAATTTGTATGTGGGAGGTCGCGACGGAAGCCGCCTCTATTTTGCTAAACCCACCATCTTCGATGATACGACTGGCGACCAGCCTCCCCATTACATGTATCCCAATGAGGCCCGATTGCGCAATATGACGTATGCGATGACGATTCATTATGACGTGGATGTGGAAGTCAAGAATATGCTAAATGCTGCCGAAATCGCGGATTTGCTAAAACATGGCGGAAGCGCAGCCATATCCGAAAAAATAGATATGCCTCGATTTGTGAATATGAAAATGAACCCAGAGTTTATGGCTAAAATAGAGGAGAAATCAAAGGCGGATATCCACGGGTCAGACGACGTTATCGATGATGGTAAGACTGATGACGATGATGATGCCATGTCAGGCGGTTCCGGCAAAGGCCCCAAGAAAGCCATCACTGTGAGCCAGCACACAAACATCAAGCAATCGGTGAAAGGCGCCAATATCCAGACGACCAACTTCACCATCGACAAAGTGCTGCTCGGCCGTTTCCCCATCATGGTCCAATCCGACCTCTGTATATTGTCTGGAATGCCGCGCGAAATGCGATTCAACATGGGCGAGTGCCGCAACGACCAAGGCGGCTATTTCATCATCGACGGCAAGGAGAAGTCGGTCGTTCCCCAAGAGAAGTTCGGCGACAACATGCTCCGTATCAACAAATCCACATTTGAAGAGGTCCTCTATTCCGCCGAAATCAAAAGCGTCAGCGAAGATTCTTCTAAACCGGTTCGTTCATTGCGCGTCGACCTGGTTGCACCCACTTCAAAATACACCAACAACAACATCGTCGTGTCGATTCCCAACGTGCGCAAGCCCGTGCCGCTCTTCATCGTGTTCCGCGCTCTCGGAATCACAAGTGACAAAGAAATCATCGAAACCTGTTTGCTCGACCTGGACAAATACAAGAGCATCGTCGACCTGTTTATCCCGTCAGTTCACGATGCCGGCCCCATCATGACGCGCACCAGCGCACTCCAATACATCGCCCAACTCGCCAAAATCAAAACCACCGACCACGCCAATTTCTTATTGACCGACTATTTCCTCCCCCATATTGGCGAAACCAACTTCCGGGAAAAGGCATTTTTCCTCGGATACATGACTCGCCGACTCCTACTCGCATATAGCGGACTCGAATCCCCCATTGACCGCGACAGTTATCGATACAAACGCCTCGAATTGACGGGCACGATGTTGTACCAGTTGTTCAGCGAATATTACAAGGCCCAGTTAAATGATGTCTATGTTGCGTTTGAGCGAAAAATCGTGGGTGACCGTGCCAATTACGAGAACAACCTGGAGAAACTGATTCGCGACAATTACCGCGAAGTATTTAGTAAAACGCGTGTCCTGGAAGAGGGATTCCGTAAGGCGTTCAAGGGCAATTGGGGCTCGACCGCGCACACCAAACGCCTCGGCGCTGTCCAGGATTTAAACCGCCTCTCTTTCAACTCCGCGTTGAGTCAATTGCGCAAGACCAATCTTGAAATCAACGCCGGGGCAAAGCTGGTGGGGCCCCGTGTGCTCAATGGGTCACAGTGGGGCTTATTTGACCCCGTCGACACCCCCGACGGCGGCAACATTGGTCTCCACAAACAACTGACAATTATGTCCTACGTCACTCGTAATATTTCACGCGAACCGATGTTGCGCTGGCTGCGCAAACACACCGACATGAAACCCACGACTGGCTTCCCCGCCCGCCAGTTATCCGCAATGACCAAGGTCATGGTGAATGGATTCTGGGTGGGCGTCAGCAACGATGCGCTCAAAATCGTCGAGGACGTCCGGTTTTATCGCCGAATCGGCCTGATTCCTCTCTCCATCAGTGTGGGATTCGATATTCGCCAGAATACCATCAATATATTCACTGACGGCGGCCGCATCATTCGCCCCGTATTCTACAAGCACGACAACACTGGCCAAATGTCTTTCCAGGCAATCGAGCCCAAGATCTCGTTATCGTGGGCCAATATTGTGAATGGCTTCAACAAACCGAAACGCCCCGATGCGCTGCCCAATTATTCCAGCTTTTACGAGCTCGGTGACATTTATGATATTCCCGCGGATTCCGATGGCAACCCATACCAATTTGAGAGGTTCATCCAAAAGAAGTCAATCGTGGAATACATCGACGCCAATGAGGAGGAATCGACCTTGATTTCGATGAAACCCGGTCAAGTTGTAACACTCGCCTCCGCCGCCCCCTATACGCATTGCGAAATCCACGAGTCCCTGATTTTCGGCATGATGTCCAACCTGATTATTTACCCACAGCACAATCCCGCGTCACGTAACTCGTTCTCTTGCGGCCAAAGCAAGCAGGCGGTCAGCCTCTATCATACCAACTTCAATATGCGAATGGACAAGACCGCCGTCATTTTGACGCAGGGCCAGCGCCCTCTTGTAAAGTCTCGTTATCTTGAATACATTAATAACGAGGAAAATAGCTATGGTGAAAACGCCATCGTCGCCATCGCCTGTTATACGGGCTACAATGTGGAGGACGCCATCTTGGTAAACGAAGGCGCAATCAAACGCGGCCTCTTCCGCACCACCTATTTCAGTGTTTACGAGACCCATGAAGAGAGGTCCGCACAAACGGACAGTTTCAAGAAAATCGGCAATATCGACGCGTCGGAGCGCCAGGTGAATGGCCGCAAAATGGGATATGATTACAGCAAGCTCGACGAGCACGGCTTGGTTCGCGAAGGCACCGAAATCAACGACAAGACCGTGATTATTGGGTGTATGAGCGGAACCAATGATGTCACGACCGATTTATACGATGGATCAAAGACGACGAAAAAAGGCCAGCTCGGCGTGGTCGACAAAACATTCATCACAGAAAGCGGAGAGGGGCGCCGAATTGCCAAAGTCCGCATCCGCGAAGAACGATTACCCGCAATGGGCGACAAGATGGCCTCTCGTTCAGGACAGAAAGGCACAATTGGAATGATTATTCGCGAAGAGGACATGCCATTCACGCGCGATGGAGTCCGCCCCGACCTCATCATCAATCCCCATGCCCTCCCCACGCGTATGACAATCGGCCAATTGGTCGAATGTATTGTCGGCAAGGCGTGTTTGAACGCCGGCGCCCACGGCGATTGTACGGCATTCACATCGGATGACAGCCAGCTCGCGCCATTTGGCCGCATGTTGGCCAAATCGGGTCTCCATTCATCGGGTAACGAAGTATTGTACAATGGAATGACGGGCGAGCAAATCGAGGCGGAGATTTTCATGGGACCGACCTACTATATGCGCCTGAAACACATGGTGAAAGACAAGGTCAATTTTCGCGCCACTGGCCCGCGAACCGGCTTAACCCGACAACCTGTGTCAGGTCGCGCCAATGACGGAGGTTTGCGTATCGGTGAAATGGAGCGCGATGCCATCATATCCCATGGCGCAACGGATTTCTTGCGCGAGTCGATGTTGGTGCGCGGCGACCAATATTACATGGCGGTTTGTAATAAGACAGGCGGTCTTGCGATTTATAACCCGGAGAAGAACCTATTTTTGAGCCCGATGGCGGATGGCCCGATTAAATACACCGACACACTGGATGGAAAAGCAATGAATGTGGAACAAGTGACAAAATATGGCCGCAGTTTCAGCGTCGTTCGCGTCCCCTATGCGTTCAAACTGTTCATGCAAGAATTACAAACATGTAATGTCCGGATGGCGATAATCACCGAGGACAACGTGGACCAATTTGATTCAATGAACTTTTCGAAGAATCTGAGTCTGCTTACCGGATTATCGACGCCGGGCGAAGTGAGCAAGAAGATCCTGGACGACAAAGACAATGCCGAATTGATGAAGAGCTACAAGAATCGGTTCCGTGAGAAGAAAGACACGCCGACACCCGGAGAAGCCGTGAAAGATCCCGCGCTCGGATTCTGGCATCATTATTTGAAGTCAAAGGGTCTGCCTCTCGACTTCCAATATGACGACCTGGCGCTACAAGCACCGGCAGCAATGGAATATTCGACGTTAACCCCAGATGTGACCCCGCGTTCACCGCATTCTCCCTTTGCGACACCGCCACCTGCGCAGCCACCCAATTCACCTACGGACGCCAATGAGACTGTCGCCGGATACTGGCAAGATTATTTGAAGGAAAATGGATTGCCGGCCGACTTTGAATATGACGATAGTCCCCGGTATTCGCCGCATTCACCCGGATATGTCCCGACCCCCGTTCGTGAACCCCATCTTTCGCCAATCCAATATTCGCCGGGGTCCAAACTTAGGGAACCCGGAACACCTTATGCGCGTCTGGTTAACAATTTGCCGGAAGATTATGATGCCTTGGGCAGCGTATTGTACAACGAAGAAACCGGCGAAGACTATCCATTTGACGCAGACAAGGGACATTTCGTTGACCCTCTAACTGGACTCATTGTGATTCGCAAATCGTATTTTACACCTGCCGGCCCAGAATACAAAGTGGGAGACGCCGTATATTTGGCGAGACCGTATAGTGCAGAGGAAATTGTTATACCATGGTTTATCACCAGCATTGATGGAAATAATATCGTGATTGCGAATAATGAAGATGAAGAGGTCCATGTGGTGAATGCAAATGAAATCACTTACAATTATCCATCACAAGTCCAGCATTATCAACCTCTCAGTATAGGTCAACAGGTGAATCAACGCCTAATGGGTCTAAGCCCGGCATATTCGCCAGCGTCGCAAGCGTCGCAAGCTTCGACAAGTCCAACAATCAATTTCCAGCCAAACATCATCGTTGCGACGGGTGAACATAGCAATGTATCAACGCCTACGCCGAGTCAAGACACATCAAGTTCAAATGGTGCATCCACGCCAGTTGAATCCAGCCCCGACTCACCCTCCGTCAACTTTGATGAGCCAATGATTCGAAAAACACCGGAGAAAAAAGAACAAAGCACATCCAGTATGTTATCCGGCGGCAGCTTCATTGTCAAAAAGATATAACCATCACCGCAGGCTCTCTGTAAAATTGAAAAACATTAATAAATATAAGGACATTATATAATTTCATACAATGTCCTTCTCAAACGCTGAACTAACCTCGATATACAATTCCCGCAAGACCCTTTTGGAAATCTACGGCGACGAAGAAATCTTCTGGAAGCTCGACCAACGCACTGTGTTGGAATACCACAACTTCACCATCAACGAAATCGAGGCAATGGCCAAGAACAACCAGCTCGACATGTTTCTGAAAAGTCAGACCGACGTTGGCAAGATATACGTCAAATACATGCTCAACAAGTCAGCGGTACGTCTTAATTTGGTCGATAATTTAGTAGAAGAATTATTCGAATATGAAGGCGTGCTGGGAAAAAATGACACCCTCGTTTTAATCATCAACGACGAACCCAACGACTCGATGGTCGCCAAATTGAAATATCTGTATGATAACAAGGGGTATTTTGTAGTTGTCCATAACATCAATCGATTACAGCGCAACATCATGAAACATGCGCTAGTCCCCAAACACCGAATTGTGGAAGACCTTATGGGCAGCGATGGCAAATCGACAATCGACACATTCATGACAAAATACAACTTGAAGAGCAGGTCGCAGTTGCCGGAAATATCCAGATTCGACCCCGTGGCTCTGCTCATATGTTTGCGCCCGAACCAAATCTGCGAAATCGATCGAAAAAGCCCCACATCCGTGGTCTCCAAATATTACCGCGTATGTCTATAAATTGAACACAGCACATCTCGTTTTTTTCATTCTATATTGTAAATACAATGGCGCAAGCATTTTATAAGCGATTTTCAAAAATTGATAACACAGAGGCATTTAGCACAGATGCGATATTTACGCAATTTAGCAAGACCGATGCGGATTATACTAGCGCGGATTGTATTAATTATCCAAGTTCAGGATGCGACCAATCCGCTGACGCAACACCGGACGCGTGTAAGTGTCTTTACAAAGAAAAGGTCGACCAATTAACAAAGGTCAGTGATTCCAAGAAGCGGTCTCAAAAAAGCTTGGATGACGGTGACCAAGCATATGCCGCACGGTCTCTCGATATCCTTAATTTGAGCATTGGTATTTCGATTATGCTGCTGTCCATTTATTATATGAACGAATGAAACAAGGAAATCGTATGATAGTATATATTTAGTCGAATGATAAAAAGCCAGGCAAAATGGGCATATTATATTTTGATTTTGTTGGCGTTAGTCTATGTTATAATGATGGCACTTTCATTAGATAATACAATGCATATTCGAGAGGGATGGACGCCGGATTTGGCCAAATTTTCAGGTACACAAACAAAAGCAAACGTAAATAGTAAAATCGAGGCAGTTAATGCCGGTCCCGAGAGCGAACATCAACAGACAATCAGCACATTTCGAGACAATTTGGACGCTCGTTTGAATGATTTTATAGCAAATCCGCCAGACACGACAGATACTACGCGATATACCACTATTTTATGGACAACATTAGCAACAGTATTGTTGTTTGCGGTGTTTAGTAAAATGGAATAAATTGAGGCATTATGTGAACACCGCCTATGTGAACACCGCCTATGTGAACACCGCCTATGTGAACACCGCCATTGTAAAATGACTATTTTGTATGTAGTCATTTTATAGAATGTCAGCACCCGATATATCAGGCAATAGTCAATATAAAAAATGGTCATCCTTGCGAACCGAGATGAATAATAACCCTCAAAAATACGATTTTAATACAACTGAATTACAAGCACTGAAACCGCGATACAATGACATGGTCGATGGACTAGACCGCGACAACAAAATGTATTTAGAAGAAGAAAATAATCTCCAACAAGCCGCGATTGTAACCATGGTTACTCTTTTGTTTGCGGCGATTTTCATATCATCCAGTCGCTAATCTACTATTTTGTGTCAAATATATATAATGCCGGTAACCATAGCAGAAATATTAAATGTCGAAGTTGACCGTTTAAATAACCGTAAAATCGCCATCGACAATGCCGAGGAAGAACGCAAACGAATTGTCAGATTTAATAAAAGCGGAACTGAACGAAAGCAAGCATACAACAATTTGTACCTAGTTATTGTGATTGTACTTTTTATCTTGGTGTGTATCAAGCTCTTATATCAATTCGACTTTATCCCAGATACCCTATTGGATATTCTTATGGTAGCAGTTATTTCGGTCGGTCTGATTTACTGTATGTTGATGTACGCAGATATTCTTAATCGCAGCAATATGGACTTTAGTCAAATCGAGTTTGACAAAGTGGCACCAAAGACCCAAGACCAAAAAGACAAAGAGGAATTGGACAGAATCAAATCCGGCGATTTAACCGCCATTGGCGCTGCCAGTAATGCGGGCAAGTGTGTAGGGCAAGCATGTTGCCCATCGGATAGCACATACAACCCCACATTTAATATTTGTGTGCCCAATGTGGTGCCACATGGAGTAGTTCCGTCAACAGTTAGCAATACTGAGTTACAATATGGAACCAATGCCAAGTTCACAGTCGATGCTATAACAACTGCCAATATTATAACCGATTTGACTGACCCAACCAAATATAATTATTGCCGCAAAACCGATGGCGCATATGCTTGGTTGCCGATTACACCCTCAAATAAAATACCGAATCCGACCAAAACGGGTTTAACTGACGTTGTCGCAACAGACCCCAACTATGTGGACGCAACCAGACCCGCCTATGTTCCGGAAACGATGTCGACGAACCAGGTGAAAACAGAGGCATTTACGTCAACGGCGTCAACTATACAGCCATTTTCTGAGAAAACCCGATTTGCTACATATGTATAACCGATAAAATCTTTGCCGGTATATATATGGTGGACACAAACAAGTTGAATGCCATTGACCAAGCAATCAATCAAGTCGAATCCACATCAATGACAAATAATCGAATCGGATATTATTTTAGCCAAGATAAAACAATTCTGGTTTATGTGAATCAAGTTTTATTGGTCCTCTATTATGTTGTCTATATTGTATTTGCGGCAACACTTTATTTGAATCGCGAGTCATATAGCACAATATCGATTGTAATCGTTTTGGTATTATTCGGTCTGCTTCCGCATATGATAAAATACATTACCAAGTTTGCATATGAGAGGTTCTTGGACTTGGCGCATTTGTTATACAAGGGTAATGCGCGATATCTGGGACCTAAAGCAACCATGTAATTATTCACTAGCAAAAGCATTTACACAATTGGTTGTGTAAATGGTAATCAATGTCCGTCATTTTCATCCATCTTTATTTTTTAATCGAGTTTGAAATCTTATTTTACCTCTATTACATCATGCCCTATGAGAAAGCTCTCATATACCGTCTATTTGACGTCAACAAATATACCGACATACAAAATAAATCCTATATCGTGGATTACATAGAGGATGAACTCGAATGTGACAAAAACCAAAAACGACTCGACAAATACAACCATGCGCTTTGGATACAATGTATGGCATTTTTGGGAGCACTGAACGCCTTATTGGCGGGCGTATTTGCGCGGGATGTAATACGCATGCGGCAACAATACACGGCATCCTATGGCACATTGTCTCAACACAATTCGCGCACGGCATTGGTGGAATCCGATTACAAGAAGAATGACGACACGGATATTGAGATGGTGACGCAAGTGGGTTCTCCAACATCAACCCCGCGTTCGGGATTGACACAAGATTCATTTTCCCTCTATTATTGGAACAATTCCAAGTTTGTGAAAAACACGGGGAAAACGGCGCGCTTCATGATCTTGGTTGGAATCTTCGAGTACGCGTTCTTCACACTTATTGTGGATAAATACAAGATTGTCAATACCACCACACTCTTGTGTAAAATGGCGGAAGAATAGAGGCACAAGGTTTATACGGCATTTGCGTCATAAATATGAACTTTATCCAAGGTAGAGTTATCTCTACCGACTGACCCGAAGGCAGAGGTATCTCTACCGACTGTCCCTAAGGAAGAGTTGTCTCTACCCAAGGAAGAGTTGTCTCTACCCAAGGTAGAGGTGCCTCCGGATCCAATCTTGGGCGGCGCAATCGAATTGACCATATCGATTTGCTTCGCCATCGCCACTTTCTTATCGAGTCCCGAAAACAAGTAGTCTGTCCCCGGGCTCTCCTCCGACTTCTTAATCGTCTTGTAAATACTGTTAATATTTTTCACGGCCAATTCGACCACGCGCATATCGGACACCAGCTCGGTCGCCGGGTTCACTTGCTCCGTACACAGCGACACCGCAAAATACAACAGGTAGCGCCGTTTCCGACAACAAGCATTAGTATAGTGTAGCGAAAACAGCGTCAAAAGCGACCCCATTACCTTTTCAACGAGAAGGCTTCCTCTCTCTTTCATATAATAAAAGAGCGCATCCCATATCATCCAAATGAGGTCCCGCGCCAACTTGCGGTCGACCACAACAAACTCGCGCACTTCGCAGTCGCACACCTGTTTTCGCCTCTTACAAATGGCGTCAAACTCGATAATCCATTCGATCCAATAACACGCCACCACTGTGTTTCGCCGCCCCGCCGACAAATTGTAGGCAAACTCGTTTAGCGCGATATACACTTCTTTGGGGTCTTTTGGGCGAAATAACGGCTTGATATAATCCACGCTTGGCGCAACTAGTCGCTCGGTCATTTGCGTCATATCAAACTCTTCTTCACGGTTGATTTTAATCGATTCAAAACTGTGTTTTTTCGTGGAAAGCGACAAAACACTGACAATTTCGGCAAACATATTGCGAATCGTCTGATTGTTGCGATGGTCCAGCGGCGACGTAACATCGCCGGACGACATGATATTTTTAAACACGATAAACCGTTTTTCAAGATAACACACCAATTTGGGGTTCCCGACGTGGATGTGTTTTGCCATATAATAGAGGATGTTCTCCCAGAGTTCGAGATAGTGTCCGGCGCACACCAACTCGGCCGCCCAATTACACGCTGGTTCTATTTTGCCGTTTAGCATATTTTCGATAAAGGCGTCTTTGACTGCCGTTTTTTTGTATTTAGAAAAACTGATGCCTCGAAACTCGGCGGGTGACCGAATATCATTTATTTCGCTAGATTCCATGTTAATATATAGATGGGAATCGTTTTTATATAGAGCACGCTATCATAAATAAAGTATTTTAAAAATATATATTACAATGAGCCCAACAATGATAATTATGGGTGTGGTGATTGTGTTGCTCGTATACCTGTATTTTTTTTACAATACAAAGGAAACAGTCATCACACAAAAATTAGACCTTACTACTGCCCAACCCGAAATACCAATTGAAAACATTATTGACCCTGGTGCGGCGAGATATGCTTATGAAGTTTGGGTCTACGTGAACCAATATAACGGAATCCAACAAGATTTATTTTACCGGGAATCGGGAACCTCCAATGGCGATTGCAAATCAGGCAATACTGCCACAACCGCCGCCACGTTCACAACCAACCCCAAAAATGTAAAAAACATCGGCATCAATATCAGTGGAAATAGCCCATCGCTCAATATCGAGTATATTAAGAACAATGCCGCCGGTTCCGCAACAGACATAAACTCATGTCAAGGTGCTAGACAATCCAATGAAAAAGGCACCCTCGTCGTCACCGACAACTTCCCGGTCCAGACCTGGGTCCACGTTATTGTCAGCGTCGACAACGCCTACATTGACACCTATATCAATGGTAAGCTGACTAAGTCGATTTTAGAGAAGGACGGTATTAAAAGTCCATCCACCACACACTCCATTCAGTTTGGAAAATCACCCGGAACCACATTGGCAAAATTGACGCGATTCACCACCCCAATCGACCCTCAAACCGCCTGGGATAAATATTCTTCCGGAAATGGCGCAAATACGCTTTCTAAATATTTAGGAACACTTGGTATGGATGTTAGTCTCAAAAAAGACAACGTGGAATACAGCAAGCTCAATATTTTCTAAATACAAAGCAAAATCATATTTTACATTGTAAAATATAATCTATAAATATAGTAATCTCCTATGAATCCAGCACCTGTTGAATCGACCATAAAAATGCCGGATTTACAAAATGTAAATGAAGCCGCCACCGATGTCAAAAACACATTATCCAATTCTGTTGAAAATATTAGTTCGCAAATAACCAATGTTGGTGCCACTATTGGAAAAACAATGGATGAATTCTCGGCAACCTCTGTCGCGGATGCAAGCACGGAGTTTTTAGAGGCAAATACACTTATTGCCAAGTTCGCATTCGTCATTATTGTGTTAATCGGATTCCTCTTCCTAATGCGCATTGGAATGGTCGTGTTGTCCTATCTTTTCTCACCCAATAATTCGCCCTATTTAGTGAAAGGAGTCCTCAATGGAAACTCGGCCAAGCAAATCAAGCAAGACCCGCGCACAGACAATACCACCATACTTTTGTCCGAAAACGAACGAACCGGACTCGAAATGACATACACTGTATGGCTGTATCTCGATGGCGTGAAAGATACCGCGACAATTAACCATATTTTCAACAAGGGCAGTCTCGACACAACCAAGGATTTTGGTAAAATTAATAGCGGAGATTCAAAACCAGTAAATAACAGCACATTAAATAAAACATACAATGCTCCTGGCCTCTATGTATTCAAAAACGCAGAGGGAGGAAACAATCTGCGGGTGTATATGGATTCCTATGTGGATAATGTCCCGCCACTTACGGACCTGAGTGAGCAGGTTAAATCCGTCGATATTGCCGGTGTTCCCATCAACAAATGGTTCAATGTCGCAATCCGCGTCGAAAACCGCGTGCTTGATGTGTATATCAATGGCGTCATGACAAAGCGCATGGATTTAGAATCAATACCGCGCCACAATTTTTCCGATGTATTTGTATGCCAAAACGGCGGATTCCAGGGTAGTTTGTCGGATTTGCGATATTTCAACAAGTCCCTCAACGTATTCGAAATCAACGGTATTGTGGGGTCAGGACCCAATTTGTCAACTACCGCGGATGCCGACAAAACCTATAATACATCTTACTATTTATCATCGAATTGGTACTCTTCCAATACATAATGAGATAGACCGATGAATTGATGAGTGTAAATAACATAAACAATAATGATGACCATATCTAAATGAACCATTATTATTCAAAAGAAATATTTTTACCGCAAAACATTCTGGTAGTTGGTGGAATATTTAGTGCTATTGCGGGTGTCTGTGAATTATATAAAATACAATCTAAGCAAATAGATACCCGTGTTTTGCTGCGCGTAAGTGCTCATATGACTGGTGGATTTATTTACGGAATGTCATTGAGCTATTTCTGGCAAATACCCGCATTTTTTAGCGTGTATAATATTGCCAAGGGGTTTTACGGAAATTAAACAGTGTATGACATTATATATTCGTCCTTTGAATATATAATGGGTGATTTAGTAGGATGTACTACAGCCGATCAAAATCGCCGTAATGGGCTCATATTCAATATACCTCCCCCACGTTACACCCCACAAAATCCATATGCCATGGGCTTCACAAAAGCCCAGCTCGATATGCGTCGCAAAGCAGAAGTCCTCAAATACAACAAGACCGCGAATGGTCGAATCAGCAAAGCCAAGAGTTGGACCCAGGTTGTTAGCGGGGTATACCAACGCCGCACATTCTCCAACGCATCCTTGAATAATGTGATTGATCGCGACTGTGAGAATATCGTCACATACACAACTGGCGCAGGAATCCCGGGACCGCCCACCCCGCTCTTCTTGGACCCCGCCGTGCCATTGTACAATTACAACACTCAATCTTCCGGTCTGGGTATTAATAATAAATCTGAAACTGAATTGTGGCGTACAAAATACGAGACAAATCTGTTGTCAAATGCGCCAGTCATTTATACTCTAAATATTCGCCCGCCAATTGACAATACAAGGTATGTTTTTACGGTAAAAACATCGATTGGTATTTATTTTACAGGCAAAGTAGATGCATCCCGTAGTTTTAATTTTCCAATAAATATTCCACCCAGTTCGATTAAGGTATTCTTTGGCGGTCAATCGGTTCAATTGACAAAGACGCCAATAATTACATTGGAACCCGGATTTAGAACAAACATAGAGGGCACTCTGTCAATTGGAGAATACGCGGGGGCGTTTTATTTAGGCAACATCGTTATTAGTAACATTGTATTGTCTACCACTTCAGGATATACATATGATATTATTGTTGAACCAAATATCACAATATCGATTGACGGGGTTGCGACAAATGATGTTAATAATATTATTACTTCTACACTTTACGCCAATTTGATTGAATATTCAAATGGCCCAACTACCCTGTCAAACAATACAAAAAAGTTTGGAACTAGGATAACGTTTAATACCCCGGTTTCCACATCTACAATTGTTGCGCCTACATTGTCCGGCGTATATCCCTAATTCGAAACATCGACTTTATATGTTCTATATCGATTTGGGACATATCAAACTTCACTTCTTCTTCGCGATTAATAAACGTATAAATCATAAGTGAAAAAATATCCAAAATGAGTTTGTCGCGATGATTGAAATCCAGCGGGTTGTGTTGCCTCTCTTCCCATATAATGCGAGAATCAAAATACAACACAGGATTTCGCAATTGTTCTTCGGCAATCATAATCTCCCCCGCTCCAAAATGTTGCCTATACTTGTTATAGACCGTGTTGATCAATTGCTGCGCATTGTCAAATGTTTCAATGTATCTCAAATAAATGCTTCGTAAATCTTGTATCAGTCGGTAATAATGGGTTTGAATATCAAAAAACCGAGTAACCGGGTTACAGATTATGTCAGTTAGCCAATTCAAATCATTGATCAATCTGTGATTAATCGAATATTCGCACAGCTGGTTCTCTAGCAATCCATATTTTATATGGTCTGCCTCTATTTGAGGCATCTGATTCACAATCTCATCCAGTGACATGGTAGAATATTTGTGCGCACGAGTATCATGTTCATCCATCTCACTCGTAAAATACTTGATGGAATCCGATATGCTCTCTTGTTCAGAATCCGTTAGAAACTCGGTCTTGTATTTTCCACCACGTACATGTGCTAGGCCATACATGCGCATGTATTGGTGTACAATTCCGTCAACTTGGTATAGTTCTACATTTTTGTACACTGCGATTTGACATTCGATGGTGGCATCATCTCTAAACCAGTCAACGTATATGAATCGACATTCCACCTCTGGGCTATCTGTTTTGATAGTGGCTGGATATACAACAATGTTTCCATTGGTCATCTTGTAAACATATACGGCATACAGCGGATAAATATTATTCTGTAGTTCCATTATATTAAAACATAAGTACCTTATATTTATGTTTTAATCAATTATTTATTTGTTGGGTTTATTGCTGATTGTTAGCAAATGTTCCTGGGTTCATACATGCGTTTTGGGTCGCAAAGATTTGCCCAGACATACATTTGTCTTGTTCGCCCACTTCAACACATCCGCGCTTGCCCTCATATTCGCCGACCAAACACCAACCCGTCTTACCCGCTGTAATGGGTTTCTGGATTGGACTCTCTGAAGGAGAAGGTGCCGGATCATTCATCCTGTTTGGCGAAACATTTAGCACATTGTCCAATTGCGAAGCAGCAGTTGGGTCTACGTATTTTCGACTGGCATCCTTCAATATGGAGCCAACCGATTGGAGTGACCCCTCGGCAACATCTACGCCGGTTTTGGCGACATCACCAACTACATCCGCGGTTTTGTTGATGACACTGCCAGTGGTGTATCCAAAAATCGAGAGCACTTGGGCTACAAATGGACCCAAAATGGCGACTATCGTTTCAATGACGGTTCCAAACATAGTTAATAGATTTATTCCTAAAAATGACAAAATTAAAAGTATTGATAGCGCGACAATAATAACTTTGTTGCTAATTCCGGCAGTATCTGTATCGGACATAATTGACGAATTTGAAAAACTCTGTGAATTGGGATCCATTGATTATATACTTGATAAAGAAATTGATTGCGTTTTAATAACGATTATTATTTTACGTTGTTATAATAAAATGGGAATTGTTTTTGAATCGGTATTATTATTTAGTTTAGCAGTTTTGGTGATTGCTGTTGGACTTTTGGTATATTATTTCAAAAGTCGTATTGCCGAGATTGAACACAAGAATACTAAATGTTTAGAGATAGTTCATGATGTGTTTTTACAGCACACGGAATTGAAAAATAATGTAAATCGACTGTCCTATGCTCAAGAACCCGCGACAATGAGATACTATCAACAAGGTGGCAATGATGACCAAATACAAATACATTTAGAAGAAGAAGACGAACTCGAAGGTGACTATGAAGACGAGTACGAACCTGAAGATAAAGGTGTGAAAATCGTCAATGTTGACATGTCGGGACCGGTTGATTCTGATATTAATATTACGGATGAAATTGAAGATGCTGAATGTGAGGAGCAGTTGGAACAACTGCAACCGAACCCACAATTAATGACTAAAATTGATGTCCATGATTCCGATTTGGAATCCGATAACGAAGACGCATCGGTGGCACATTCTGAACCAAGTAATGAGGCATTTCGCGAATTATTTAATCCGGATACAAAGGACTCTTATAAAAAGATGGATGTCAAATCGCTGAGACGTCTGGTCGTAACGCGAGGTCTTGCGACGGAAAACACAACGAGGATGAAGAAGAATGAGTTGATTGATATATTGTTGACCATTGTTTAAGATGTCGGCACGTTAGTGCCGACATCGACCAAAGCGATACCCGTAGGGTATCGCGACCTAAAATTAAAGTACGTTAGTACTTTGATCAACCTAAGCGATACCCGTAGGGTATCGCGACCAAAGATGTCGGCACGTTAGTGCCGACATCGACCAAAAATCAAAGCACGTTAGTGCCTCCATCGACCAAAGATAAAAGCACGCTAGTGTTTATCGCAACCTAAGCTGTAATCCAAACAAATAATCATACACAAACCTGCGTGTATAATGATTCCACCTAATTATTTATTTTCAGTCGCATATTAATTATTTCACTCAATATGAGTACTCGTTCTTGTTCAGTAAACTTCATTTCATTCATCAATTGGTCGCATGAAAAATGCCGAACAGCGTCATAATTGGGAACAAGTGTTCCACCATTGTATTTTACCGGAGAAGACCCATGAAACTTCATAAAATTGGTCCCATTTTTTCCTCTCACCTTGTCTAAATGTATCAATACAAACCGCTCAGCCAAATTAAACACACAATAACCATTGGATTTTAACTCTTTTGTTATCGCATTATCGCACCCAAGCCGCCCCATTTCAATCGAATCGCCTGTTGCTCGAACCGGATTTTTGTAAAACCAACCATCCTGGGTATTCGCATGAAAAATATTGGCAAATGCTGGGTCCAGCATGGGGGTTCCAGCATGGGGGTCCAACTCATGTCGCGACAGCGCCAGAAATACATTGCCAGATGAAAGCACATTGACGAGTTCGCCAAAATCAAAGGCGAGCGCAACATAGATGTCTAAATTAAGAATACCCACAACTTCGCCATGGGCAATATTGGCGTCTGCAAACGCAAATGCATCCTGATACGTCAGCCGTTTACTCAGTTTTGAGCTACGATATTTGGGGTGGTTTCGCACGGCATCGTCCAACCCATCTTCTGATTCGTAGAGGTTATACACATGTTTAACATAAAAATGATTGAGATTATTCAGCAAACACGTATTGTATTCGGCCATTCGACCGGCGTTTGACTCGGCATAGGTTTGAACAATAATATTCATGATAATATTATTATTGCACGGTTTGTTTATGCGAGTTACAGAACTATTGTATTCTATCGGTGTAAAAACAAGTTTGAATTAACAACATCGTCGCCGCCCATATACAAATTATTATAATCGAATCCGTGGCGGATACACCAATTCACGCATTTTTGAATATTTTGTTTATTGTAATTATCAATCTTGTCTTTTTTTGCGCGCATATCAATGAGTCCCAAAGTGGTATAAATATTATCAAGCTGGTTCTGGCCAAATATAGAATTGATTTCTTCCATGCGATTATAGAAAAATAGGGGCACTTTTGTCGCCAACAATCCGCGAATATGTTTTGCCGGGTCAAATGCCGCCATAATTGATTCAAACGCATTTTTGATTTCTACATCGTAATCATACTTATAACCGACGCATACAACGTATCGCTCAGAATTGGCAGGACGACTCATATTTGGCTTTACAATATGAACATGCTCATACATGGACGACAAGAGAAACATCATTTCAATCGTGGGCTTGTAAAAACTGTCAAACATTTTCAACACAAAACAACCACCCTTTTTTTGTAAACACACCGCATATGCGATTTGCGCAAAAAGGAGTTTTGTCATCATAAGTTCCTGGCTGTTGAAGTCCATCGAAAAATCAAAGCCGCCGTCCCCAGTGATGAAGTCAATTGCCCCGTGATATTTTTCAACGACATAATCAAAATTGGCGGGATTCAGCAAATCGCCCGTTCCATCTGCGCCTTTTTCCAATATAACATTTGGATTTTGTTTGAGAAAACTTCGCGTTTTTTTCCATCCGGGAACTTCATGGTTTCTCGGGTCTTCAATCGTCATCCCATAGAATCGACTTTCGGGGTTTTTATTGTAGTAACACGCGGCTTCAATAAATCCGCCGGGTCCTTCTGCCAAACCAAACATGGATATTTGTTTATTTGACAAATCAAATGTCGGGATTCGGAGTTGGTGTATGATTTCCACGATTTTAAAAAATGCCCGTGATATTGGACGGTATCGACAAATACTCGGCTTTGCACCAGTACTGTGAATATATTCGTACGAGTTGGTGTATTTTTTATATTTATCCCAGTCTTCCACACATTCGTCGATTTTTCCTTTTAGTTCTATTAAAAAATTGTGAAGTGAATAAGAAACATATTTTTGTGGTTTTTCGTTTCCGTGTGCCAATAATAATTTATTCCAATATATTCCAGTTATCACAGGTAATGTATTTATCAACATTTGTCTAGTAATCAACGCAAAATATGTTTATGTTGATTTGTTATAATCTATGTTCCGACATGTAAAACAACTTAGGGTAATTACTTGAATACTAATATATTTGTATGTCAAAGTTTATCAAGTTCACAAATCTTATACTCAATGTGAAATACATACAATCAATCACTATAAAGCCAGATAAATATCATATTCATATGGTAAGTAGCATGTTTGATGGAAAAAGCTTTAGTATTGCGGGATTTGGATTTGGTAGTATTTCTTCACACAATGCCGAAATTGAAGTATGTATACCGGTAAAGATTTAAAATGAGACACCCCATAAGGGTGTTATTTTAAATCGTTACCGATACCGCTCCATTATTGAATTAAAATGGGACATTTTAATTCATCAATGGTGTAAAATTAAACACTCAAATGATTACAAAATAGTTTCGGATTGGATTGATAGCCAATAATTGGGTACAGTTATATAATTTATAGTCGGAAATGGTGTTCCTTGGTTGGCAGAACCGTGGTCGATTTGTATTTACAAAATCCGGCGTCTTTTATGTACCCGGGCCATTCATCGCGATCCAACAATTCTGGTTGTGCCTCTACATCCACGTAGATAATTTCCTCGTTTACAATGGTTTCAAGTGACCGCTCTTTGTAGAACATACGACCGCTTCGATAGGACCGATGAATACAAACAATATACCCCTCTTTTAACCAGTTTATAATATCGAGCAAATTGTTGCCAGTTTGAACCAATTCCGCGTTCATTTTACACATATTGTGCGATTTTCTTTATGTTATATTTTATATCTTTTTTGCATTCGGAGGGTACCCGTACGATAATCTCGAATAATATTTATTACAAAAAAACAAATATTATTTAACGCCGCATCAACATTATTTACGATATCTATGAACTTTTTATGCGGTGAAACTAGTTTATGGCGGCGAAAAGTCCGGCGTTGGTGGTTTTTCATTTTGGTCTACTGGACTCGGCGGGGTCACGTGTGTTTTTCCATATTTGGCGGTTTCATCAATCGGGTCATACTTATCCAAAACCACTTGTTTAATGCGCTTGACACGATGTTTTGTGGCCTTTTTCTGTTCTGGCGCAAGCTCTTGTTCTATCTTCTCACTCTTCAGATGCTTCGCAACCTTCGCCGCTTCCACCGAATGCGTCTTTTTGAATATGAAATACCGGTTCATGAACGAAATCGTCTTTTCCTGTTCCGTCATCAAGGTCGCCTTCCCATAATCATTGCGCAGTTCCGGATTTCGCCGCACTTCATTCATCATCTGGTCATACAATACTTTGAACATCCCCGTATTGCTGATTCCAATATCTTCGAATCCCGCCAAAACGAATCCGTAGTCTTCCATCAACCGTGTCAAGTATCCGAAATTGACCAAATACTCCGTCGCGAACTTGTTGATGGATTCCTGGAATACGTCGATAGCATACCCCACGCTACTTTCGTCATCGGCAAACACGGTCTGCTCATATTTGCGTCTCACTTCAAATATCTTGCGCCCCTCCGAGTAAATCGTCATCTCCGGATTTTTCTCAAGATGTTTGAACACGGTCTCACCATCATAACACGTCCCCACAAAGTACCCATTGACCGCCGTACATTCCGACACATTGCGCAGGAAATTGTGGAGTACTGTGTGATTCTCAAAGAAGTAGTGGAGTGCGAATTGACACGAGCTGACATTGAACCCATTGACCCCCACGCCAAAACTCTTGTTCACCGCCTTGCCCAATTGCGGCTTCGGTCCCGCCGTCTTACTCAGAATCGCCGCGCCTATTTCGCGCTCCTTCTCCAAGTAAAACGCGTCGCCGTTTTTCAGATTCAGGCGACTGTCCGCAGGCAAGAATATCGCGTCAAACAGTCCGCGTGTCTCCTTCTTCTCCTTCAAATATCGCGCGCAAACCCCGTCCATCTGGTTGTAAATATTGTCCTTTGACAAATCGACGCCAAACACAAACTTCAACTTCGCGCTCTTCCATTTTGAAATGTCACCGCCCTTGCCCACGGCATAATCAATAAGCGTATCGCCACGCCGGGCGACTTTTCCAATAATCCGCTTTTTCACAAACAGATTGTGGAAGTTGCGCAGCCCCATTGTCCGCGATTCCTCCGTGCTCGTATTGTTGTAATAGATATCGTCAATGTTTTCCGTCTGTACAGTCTCGACACCCGTCAAAATTGCTCGGGTCACGGGGAAATGTATCGACATCCAGTTGTCATTCGCCACAAAATAGTCGTTGCCGTAATTCTTGCTGCCTGACCGCAAATCGTAGGTTTTGTCATGACGAACACGCAGGGGTTTCCATCGCCATCCGGGCTCGGCCTCTTTGTCATAGGCAAACTCAACAATGGTCTCGTTCTCGAATCGCTCGCCTTCCGCCGTATACATGTTGTCGCTGCCGCCCGCATTGCGCACCATTCGAATATTGGCAATACACGCATCTGGGTCATATGGCAAACTTGGGCGAAACGGCAAGGGTTGGTAAGCGTCCTCGTTCTCGGCCTCTTCCTCGAGAAACGCGACTTCATCATTCAACATGGACTGGAACGGGTTCATCGACGTATAAGTCTTCACGTTGAATCCGCACCGCAATTCCAGTGTGCGGTAGTTTCCACTATCATATTCCATGTGAACCATTTCCGCGCCGGATTTGTCCTTCTTATACGAAACCAGGAAGTCAATCGTGTTGTATTCGGGCGGTTTCCATTTCAAAGAGAGCGGCCATTTGACTTTCTCCAGTTTGCCGGCGCGACCGTGGGTCATTCCACCCGCGCCCGTATTAATCGGCGTAAATATGATGCCATCCGTATTGTAAGGATACACTTGGTCATCAATATTCGACAACAAGGTCGAGCAAATGTTGAATATGCTGGTGGTCTCGCTGGGCAAATAGAAGAGTTTCGGCACAATTTTAAAGTCATCCGGCGACGCCGTCTTGGTGGGTCGCTTCACTTTCAGCCCATCGATAAAACGCTTCAAATAGAGCAACCGATACTTGTCTAAATCTTCCTTGGTCTTCGGTTCTTCGAACCAGGCGAAATCGAGTTCACGCACAGACTTTACACGGCCATTGCCGGCGCCTACAAAATAGATATCAAATGCCGCATAATGGTTGATGAATCGCCCCGCTTTGTCAAGCAAGATATGTTCGCCATCCAGAATCGTGCCCCAGTCCGTCTTCTCCGTCGATGTGAGCCCCGTGAATTGTACGAGCATATTGGTGTTGATCAAGTAGATGCGCCCGTCGCGCATATCAATGTATAGCAGTTTGCGTTCTCCATCTGCCTTATCCGTCACGCAATAATTCGCGCGAATATTGGGTTCGGTGGATGCCGGGTCAATCTCGACCACATGTTTCAGCTGGAGAGTACACGAATTGGGTCCGATGAAATTGCGCGGAAACACGCGGCGCTCCTCGTATAAATCGCCGTGAACTGTGCGCATATAGGATTGTAGCACGCGGTCGTGCTCGGCATAAGGTGTCGGGTATTTCGTATCTTGGAGCGCGCTCAACACCACGCGAATCACGGATTCGAGCTCTTTCACGATGAGCGCGGGACTGTTATAGGGCGTCCCCACGCCGACCTTTTCGTTGTCGATCTCCAGCTCAATTTCGCAAAACTCGTGGTTATTTAGCAATTCCGATTCTTCCATGGTGAACTCGGGCATCATGATTCCACCCGATGTCTTCGATGTGCGAATGATACTGAGATCCACTACCACCGGACTCGACGGGCTATTGAGACGCACACGATTAATGAGACGAAACGTCTTGCGATAAT
>Ga0247722_10000413_pt1 | contig 26841 bp, 14 predicted proteins | sample MSEWelMarce3H_FC_FD_189094 | JGI IMG/M metagenome (GOLD analysis project Ga0247722, IMG submission 189094) | Subsurface sediment microbial communities from gas well in West Virginia, United States - MSEEL Well Study Marcellus 3H_FC | ecosystem: Environmental > Terrestrial > Deep subsurface >... | reverse complement strand
TCTATTCCTGTAAATTCTTGAGTATCATTACTAGCATCGCCAAACTTGTTGCTGCCTGTAATGACCATAACACTGCTTGTTACATATTCTACAGTTAAGTTTGTAATTTTAGCAAAGCTTGCTGTGATTTGTCCAACCGTAATATTTGTGTTTGTGTCAAAAGCAACGCCGCCGCCGTTAGAAAGTTGAGCACTACTTGTAACCATATTAACGGGCGTATATCCACTGCTGCCACTGCTACCGGCTGTGCCAGCCGAACCTGCTGTACCCGCTGAACCTGATGTACCAGCCGAACCGCTTGTACCCGATGAGCCACTTGTGCCACTGGTTCCTGACGAACCGGCTGCGCCACTTGCGCCGCTCGTTCCACTAGAGCCGGTTGTGCCACTGCTGCCACTTGTACCGGCTACGCCACTTGCGCCGCTCGTTCCACTTGAACCGTCTGCACCGGCAGCGCCACTGGCACCACTGGTACCTGCTGTTCCGCTTACGCCACTGGTTCCTGACGAACCGTCTGTACCGGCTGCTCCACTAGCACCGCTTACGCCACTTGTACCACTAGTACCTGCTGCGCCACTAGCACCAGCTGCACCACTTGTGCCGCTCGTACCACTCGTACCACCGGCACCGCCGCCACCAATGATATAGCTCGCCGTTAAAGCTGTAGTTGCTGTTTCTGCACTAACAGCATATGAAGCCGTTATTGCTGTAGTAGTATATGAAGCTGTTAGCGAGTTTAAGGCTGACACTGAATTGTTAGAATTCAACGCATGTGAAGCTGATATCACGGTTGATGTATTTGCTGCTACATTGAGATTTCTTAATAGTGTTGCCATATGATATAATTATATATAAATATAGGTTATATACTTGTATAGTTCGTGTTTTTTTAGTTTATGTACCGGCTAGGGTCATCATTTGAGTTAAACAATTATTGTTGTTGTCAAAAGCAATCATAGTATTGTTGCTGTGACCAGAAAAGGTTATATCAGTAAATGTTGAAAGATCATATGAAAGCCAGTTAGATGGTACAGTCATATATACAGGAATAGATGGAGCTACAGAATCTATGCAGCTTTGAATTTGTTCAGATACTAATGTTGGCATAATATTTTTTATGTATAGTTGAATAATAATGTATTATTTGTACCGGTTGTTTCATTAGCAGAAAGAGTAAATCCAAGAATATTATTTGAGGCATCTTTAACTACTAAATTTGACGGAAACGATCTTATCATAGAAATGTCACGCAATCTTCCTGCAAAATAATTTGTAGATGTATTGATGCATCGTATAGGAGCTTTAACAAGTTTGCCGCTTAATGTTGTATAAGTTGTGCCGTAAATGTTAGTTAGATTTCTATCCATTGCTATAGTATTAAGCGACGTTAAACCTGGTGCAAATGTTACAAATTTTGCATAAGCATCATTAGTCGCTTGGGCAGTTGGGCTATGATTGAATAATGAAGAATTGAGGTTGACTTGGATAGGGTCTGTAAAAATTGTTGAAGATATGCTTTGCCGGATGCCTGTAGTGGCTCCGCATCCGGCAACTCCATAAACTCTACCGTCAGATTCTGCCATAAACGATGAACTTTGTTCAGGATCTAAAATTGCTCCTGCGATACCCGGTTTTGTTATACTAGTAGTTGGGTTGTAAATTATAACGGCCAATGCTTCTTTAGATTCGTATATTGTCAATTTTTCTGTAGCCGAAAAGTTAGCAGTTAGTTCTATGCGAACATATCCGCTAGAATATGAACCCGATCCAAATGGATAATTACTGGTCCATTGCGTAAATGATCCACTGGCATTTTTAACTACAGCAACATGTAACAAAGGAAATCCGGCGTTTCCTTGTGGATATGAACCCTCGTTTGTAACAACCGTTGGAGTTGCACTGCTACTAGCACCTGTACTACTTTTTCCAGAAAAAATCACAGACTGACTCATTTCTGTTTGAAAGCCCGGAAATATATACACAGCTTCTGTATTAGAGCCAGTCACAAATTTGTTTGGCATTTGCCACGCACTACCACTGCCAAGTATTCGTGTAGAACCGTCGTGGTACAGCGAACCAGTTAGCATGTCATATATAGTGTTAAGCGTATTGCTTATAGATGCAGTAGATATAACTCTAACTGGTAATTTTCTCCATTCTAATGCTGGTAAGCTCATAGTATTTTAGTTTTTAATTTTATGAAGATTTTAAGAATAATGTATGGTTTTGCGCCGATTCAACCGATGATATTGTATATCCAAGTATTTTGTTATTTGGACTCACCAACGTTTCATTATTTGTTCTATTTTTTGTAGCAACAATATCGCGCAATCTTCCTACAAAATTATTTGATGAATTACTTGCATAACATCTAATCGGCGTTTCTATATTAAAACTTGTTGGATTTGCGGATGTAAATGTGTTATCTTTAAATTTTTCTGCTTGAATACACAAAAAAGAATTTGATTGTGGTTGAAATGCCACAAATTTTACTCCTCGAAAATTATTTGAACCGACGGAGCTGCCACCCTCGTAGTCACCCGCCCAATTTAACAAAGTAAAATTGTCAAATGCCGTCATGAAGGTAGAAGTAAATCCAGAATACGCATAAAAACTAGCATTTTTTAATTCGGACGCTGATATTAGACCATATAATCTATTATCTGATTCGGCTTCTATCGAAGTTACTGTTTGCTCTGGATCAATAATAGCACCGGCAATAAATACTTGAGCATTTGCCGTTGCTGTTTGAGTAACAACGGCAATGGTTTCTTTTGATTCGTATATAACAATTTTATCCAACCCCGATGGCATTAAAGTGACCGACGCATAGCCGGTAGAATATGAACCCGACCCAAATGGATGCCTACTGGTCCATTCTGTAAATGATCCGCTTGCATTTTTTACGAGAGCGCCATATATACTTCCTGTGCTATAAACGACGGGACCGGCACTGATGGTGGTGATACGACTTCCCGTAACAGTGGGCACACCGGCGCTACTTGATGCTCCTGTTATACTCTTAGAAGCAAAAATCACAGATTGACTTATTTCTGTTTGAAATCCAGGAAATATATAAACAGCTTCTGTGTTTGACCCCGTGACAAATTTGGTTGGCATTTGCCAAGCACTGCCGCTGCCAATAACACGAGCAGAACCGTCGCTATAAAACGATCCTGTTAGCATGTCGTATATTGTATTTAAAAAATACGACGATGTTGCGGTGATATTTATATCAAATGTTCTGGCTGGCAATTTTCTCCATTCTAGTGGTTGTAAGCTCATAAAAATTATATAGATGATGTTGTATAAGATGTCATTGCGAATGTATAAAGCGATGATCCGGCTAAATTTAAAAATTCAAAACTGTCACCGTCGATGCTGAAATTTTTGTTTTGAAGATCAAAAACATTTGGTACGTTTAAAAAATCTGAATAATATACATCTTCCGTTTCTATAGAAGCGGCGATGGCAGAATCAATACTCGTCCAACCAATAGTTCCGTCAACAACGGTTAGATACAAACTATCTTGAGCAGGAAATACAGTTAATGGATTGCCATCTACACCAAATCCAATAACAGACAATGCACTTAATGATGTACCAAAACTACTAGAAAGCCAACTGCCACTGGCGTTTCTAGCAAAAGATGCACTGTTAGCATTTAATACATATGATGCTGTGCCAAATATATTTGATGTAGCAACACTAGCAGCAATCAAATTACTGCCACTAACTATACCACTTTTGTATGTTGTATAACGTGCCATAATTTTTTAGTTTGCTATCCATTGAACCGTTCCGTTGGCTATTGAGAAATATCCGTTGTCTACCGTTGTAGGAAATACCACCGGTCTGCCACCACGATTAAATCCAATAAGAGATTGTGTAACAGACGCTCCAACATTAAAATCACTGCCGGTCCATTCACCGCTTGCGTTGAGAGCAAAAGATGCAGAAATTGCAGATTGATTATTATCACTATACGAGGCTGTACCTAATAAACTAGCAGTAACGGCAGACATCTTTGTAATGCTGCCGCTTATAGTACCGCTTTTAAAGTTTATTATTTTAGCCATATAAGATATATTATGAATAGTTCAATAACATCGCATTGTTTGCTGTAGTTTCGTTTGAGCCAAAACTAAATCCAACTATATTATTTGAAGAATCTCTTACAACAACATTTGACGGCATATTTTTTACAACAGAAATGTCGCGCAATCTTCCAAGAAACGAATTTGGAGTTGTTGCCGTGGTGTAACAATATGCAGGTGTACGAGCCAATTTTCCACTATATGTGGTATAATTGCTATATCTATTTGTTAAATATTTTTCAGCAAACGCAACGTATGTAGATTGAACTTGAGGAGAAAAAACAACAAATCTACCACCCGCAGAATTCGTAGTACTTGCAACTGTCGAATGATACATTAAATCATCCACTATAGTTAAAAAACCCGCATCTACTGGCATGGCAGAAATAGAACCGGAGTTTGTTGGCGCTCCACCTGTACATACTCCATATATACGACCATCAACTTCCGTGTCAACTGATGCGGATTGTTCTGGATCTATAATAGCACCCGCAAATCCAACATATGACCTTATATAACTTGGATGATATAAACATATAAACAATGCCTCTTTAGATTCGTATAACATTATTTTATGATTTGATGCAATACCTCCAGTTTGGTTGTATGGAGAATAACCAGTAGAATATGAACCAGATCCGAATGGATGTCTACTGGTCCATTGAGTAAATGAGCCACTTGCATTTTTTACACACGCTATATACAAAAGAGACGCCGAGTATGCATTTTCATTTGTAACAACAGGAGGTACGGCACTGCTGTTTGCACCGGGCGATTTGGCTGAAAAAATAACAGATTGACTTACACTTGTTTGAAATCCAGGAAATACATACACAGCTTCTGTGTTTGATCCTGTAACAAACTTAACGGGCATTTGCCACGCACTACCACTACCAAGTGTTCGCGTGGAACCATCGTGGTATAATGAACCAGTAAGCATATCATAAATTGTATTTAGAATAAACGATGCTGTCGGCGCTCCTGTAGCAAGAGCTAATGTTCTTATTGGTAATTTTCTCCACTGTAATGCTTGTAAACTCATAAATTTTATTTGTTTTTAATATTTGAATAACAATGTATCGTTGCTACTTTGCTCACTTGCACCTAATGTATAACCAAAAATACTACCAGATGCAGAATCTTTTACTACAATATTTGATGGAAGAGGCGAAGTAACAGTTATGTCACGCAATCTGCCCAAGAAAGTGTTATTTAATGTGGTCATGCAGTATGCGGGCGAGTCAGCAAGTTTACCAGACAATGTTGTATATACACCCGACGTGGTTGTATATTTAACTATACTAGAAGCAGATCCGGTTGAATTTGTTTGCGGAACAAATGTCATGAATTTGTTTCCTGCGGCTGTCGCACTGTGTGTAAAAAAATGAGAATCTGATTCTAGAAAGGCGGTGTTAATTGGCACACTGTATCCAGTAAGAGAAACTCCGTATAATCTACCGTCAAGTTCTGCATCAGATGTTGTAACATTTTGTTCTGGATCTATTATCGCACCCGCAATCGCAGCGTCGGTCTCATTTGTATTTATATCATAATTTACTATAGCAATTGCTTCTTTTGATTCGTATATAGTAATAGTTGTATTTTTTGAAAACGAACTTGGATTACCGCACCATTGTGCATATCCAAGTGAATATGAAGCAGAGCCGAACGGATATAAACTTGTCCATTGTGTAAATGATTGAGATGCGGCGTTTTTTGCACAAGTAATTGTGACATCTATAAGATTTCCAGACCACGATTGTGCATCTTTCATTGATGGTGGAGTTGCACTACTATTCGGAGTTCCGCTCTTTCCAGCAATAATGATTGACTGACTCATTACTGTTTCTGTTGGCGGAAATATACAAACGGCTTCTGTAAAAGATCCCGTTGTAAATTTAAAAGCATTTTTCCAAGCACTACCACTGCCAATAACACGGGTCGATCCGTCGTGATAAACAGAACCGGTGAACATGTCATAAATTACATTCAACCATATACTCGGATTGTAAGAACCGGTAATATAACCCAAATGTCTGGTTGGTAATTTTCTCCATTCTAATGGTTGTAAGCTCATATGTTTTTAAATTTTTTAACTATAATTGAACATTATTGTATCGCCTGCGGCTATTTCGCTTGCACTTAATGCAAATCCGAGCGTTGTACCCGTTGAACTGTTTCTTATGATAGAATTGTTAAACGATTTTTTTGTAAAAGTCATGTCTCTAAATCTTCCGAGATAAGATGTGATGATTTGAGTTCTAGCACATTTGATAGGATGTGATACAGTTTTTCCAGATAATGTGGCATAATAATACGGAGGCGCAAAACCTTGACCGCCGGAACTATTATTTTTTTCAATGCTACCATACATGGTTGCATTGAGAAATGGACTTATTACGATAAATCTTGGCTGGCCAACCGTGCTTGTCGTACTATGACTAAATCCTTGAACAGTTGTGCTTGATAAAAATGTTGCACTTAACGCACCTAATACCGGACCAGTTGTTGTAACTCCATACAATCTACCGTCGGTTTCGGCATCGAATGAAGATGTCGGCGAAGATTGTTCTGGATCTATTATAGCACCGGCGATGCCGCCAAAATTTCCGTTGGCACTTGTTTCATAAAAGAATATAGACAACGCTTCTTTAGATTCATAAATTGTAATTTTGTCACCAAAATTGATACCAGAAGCTGCTGGTGAAATTGCTACATAGCCACTAGAATATGATCCACTGCCAAATGGAAATGTACTATTGTATTGAATAAATGAACCGCTGGCATTTTTAACATTTGCTATATAAACATAATTAGCAGTTAGTGCTGGTTCATTACTTGCCGTTGCTGGCAACGATGTTGTTGTTGAAGTAGATTCACGTCCGGCAATAATAACAGATTGACTAACTTGAGTTTGATATGCTGGAAACATATATAACGCTTCTGTCTTTGACGAGACAGTAACTTTAGTTGGAGCTTGCCATGCACTACCACTACCCGTAACACGAGTTGAACCATCAAAATACAAAGAACCTGTTAGCATGTCGTATATATTGTCTAACAAACTACTGACGCTATGAGTCGTAGCAGTGCCAGAGTACCCTAAAGTACGTGTTGGCAATTTTCTCCATTCTAATGGTTGTAAGCTCATATGTTAAAATTATGTTGATCCTGTTGTATATCCTGTATTTGTAAATAGTGTCAAATATCCTACGGAAATGGTTTCTGTTACTAGTTCTATAAATTGTCCTGTGTTATATGCGTTGCTGTTTACTGGGACCGCGAGTGTACCAAAATACATTTCGTTGTCTGTGCTCTTATAAGTATAAGCATTTTTTATTTGAGGAGCGGTCCAACCAACTTTTCCATTTTTTATAGTTAAATATGGCCAAGCATCGCCGCCATAATTAATACCAAGATAAGAACCAGATGGTGGTGTATATATAGCCGGTACTCCAACAGGATCAAATCCTATAACTGTTTCTGTACTTGATGAAGGTAGATTAAAACTACTAGATAGCCAACTGCCACTAGCATTGCTGGCAAACGCCGCTGTAACGAAATATAATCCATAACTAGCCGTTCCTGTTAAATCGGCCACAATAGACGGCACTTGCATTATACTGCCGCTAATAACGTCACTTTTATATGTTATAAATTTTGCCATATTTTATATTAATTACATAAGCAACGTTGCACAATATATGAACTATTGTAAAAATCTAGTTTGTGCATTGCTTTCATGATGTTAAAATAATGGCTATTTTTTATATTATAGATCGTATATTGTGCCTAAAGTTATGTTACCGAAAGAAGCATTACTGTCTGTTGTACCATCGCCGCTAGTTGTAATAAGACGTAGATATACTGGTGCTTGGGCACCTGCTACAATAGCTTCTTTACCACTATTCTTTGTGCCCGTTGAACCAAGACTTACGGTTGGATAATTACTACTGTTTGCTGTTAAGTAATTCCATGTAGATTCATCTGTAGAATATTGTACTCTTATATCACCTAGTGTACTTGTTGTACCAGATTCAACGCGAACCATCAGACTGCATGATGTTACATTAGTTAAATCTGCTTGTATGCGAAGTTCTGTACCAATTTCAATTTCACCGGATGTAATATTTGTAATAGTTGTAATAGCATCGGATGTAGCAATAAACGGAATATAAGTTGTGATTTGTTTGTTTAATGCACCACCGCCGCCGCCACCATTTAGAGCATATGAAGCAGTTAATGCATACGAAGCTGTTACAACATTATTTGCCCAGCTACTTGTAATTTCATATAATGAACCTGTTACAAGTGCCGCACCACCACCGCCACCACCGCTGCCGCCACTTAAAGCATAACTTGCTGTTAGAGCAAATGCACTATATGAAGAACTATCAATTGAGCCGAGCAAGAATGATGCTGTAGCAGCTTTAACTGCCCAACTACTTGTACCGAACAATGATGATGTAACTGCCGTTGCAATCAAAGTACCATTGATATTAGCATTTCCATTTACGTCTAATGGATATGCCGGAGTTGGTGTATTAACACCTACAAATGATCCTGTAACAACAAGCGCATTTGTGCCAAAGCGACCCATTGATACTCTGTCGTCAGCATATACTTCAAAGATTGGGAATCCTGGATAATCGTAAATTTGAGCAAGTGCGCTTGATGAAACATCGCTGATTGCCATTATACTTTGACCAGATGGGCCAGAGAATATAATACTACCACCAGATGCCGCCATACTGATACTACCAGAACTATCTGGGAATACAATAACAGATGCAGTAATTTGACCGAAGGTTACATTACTTCCACTATCAAATGCAAGAGTTGCTCCGTTTGTTAATTGAGCACTACTTGATACACCAGACGTTGGATTGTAATTTAAAAGATATGATGCTGTTAAAGCATACGAAGATGTTCCGTATAAACTTCCAGTAATAGTACCATCTATAACTTCAACACTTCCACTTATTTGGATAGAGCCGCCGTTAACATTGCGATTTACTACAATCTTATCAACATCGCCGGTTCTAATTATAATTTTGCCAAGCGCGCCATCATGCATCGTGATGTTGTTGGTTGGATCTAGTGAAGATTGAATTTTACCGTTATATGGTACTTGAACACTTCCACCAACATTTAATACACTTCCGTTCCAAGTTAAGTTGGTGGATGTGGATGTTGTATTATTTGCACTTTGATACGGAATTCTGTTTGCTGCACCAATTAAGTTTGTTGCTAGTGAAGATGTACCAAGCAAACTGCCAGTTATTCCAGATAATACATCTAACGAACCTGATATAGATAAGCTACCAGAACCATTGTCATATAAACTACTTGTTCCAAGAGTTGTATCATTAACAAATTTAGTTATATAATTGGTCGCTCCGGAAACATTGATTGACGTGCCAGAACTACCAGCGGTACCACTTGTACCGGTAGAGCCAGACGATCCACTTGTTCCGTCGGTACCACTTGTACCAGACGAACCACCGGCTCCACTTACGCCGCTTGTACCCGATGAACCAGAAGAACCAGTTGTTCCACTAGTGCCGTCTGTTCCACTCGTACCTGCCGAGCCACTACTACCGGTAGAACCTGATGAACCACTTGTTCCACTTGAACCCGTTGTTCCACTTGTACCAGATGTACCGCTTGTGCCAGGCGCGGCAACCACAGCAACAATAATTGGATCACTGTTACTAAATGAATATGTACTTTCAATTAATGCTACAGGAATTGTCCAGTATGTTAAACTTACTTCTGTTGGAGTTCCGTTAACAATCCACTTTTGATAATTTTCACTATTTGCTCTGTCTTGAATTACAATAACTTGATTTAATTGTATTAGAGATAAGAAAATATCAACGTCAGCAACTGGAGTATCTGTTAGATGGTTGATGTTGATTACGCTAGAACTTGCTTGTGTTGCATTGTTCCACAAAATAGAACCGCTATCTGGATTGCCAGAAGTAGCTGATGTATTTGCTTTATATAAGAAATAATTTGAAGATACGCCGTCGATGCCGCTGGTACCTGCCGAGCCGCTTGTACCGGTAGAACCAGATGAGCCACTTGTGCCAGAAGAACCACCGGCACCACTTATACCACTCGTACCAGCTGTACCACTTGAGCCGCTTGAGCCATCGGTGCCAGAGGAACCGCTTGTTCCTGTAGAACCGGACGAGCCACTTGTGCCAGTAGAACCTGACGAACCGCTTGAGCCATCTGTGCCAGAGGAACCACTTGTTCCTGTAGAACCGGACGAACCGCTTGATCCGGTAGAACCTGACGATCCACTTGAGCCATCTGTGCCACTTGAGCCAGAAGAACCACCGGCACCACTTATACCACTGGTACCTGCTGTGCCACTTGAACCACTTGTGCCGTCTGTGCCACTTGAGCCACTTGAGCCAGTAGAACCTGACGAACCACTTGAGCCGGTAGAACCTGACGAGCCGCTTGAGCCATCTGTGCCAGAGGAACCACTTGTTCCTGTAGAACCGGACGAACCACTCGTTCCGGTAGAACCTGACGAGCCGCTAGTGCCGTCTGTGCCACTGCTGCCATCTGTACCACTTGAGCCAGAAGAACCACCAACGCCGCTTATGCCGCTGGTACCTGCTGTACCACTTGAACCATCTGTACCGCTTGAGCCACTTGAGCCGGTAGAACCGGAAGAGCCGCTTGAGCCAGTAGAACCTGATGAGCCACTTGTGCCGTCTGTACCAGAAGAACCACTTGTGCCGTCAGTGCCACTTGAACCACTTGAGCCGGTAGAACCAGACGAGCCACTTGAACCGGTAGAACCTGACGAGCCACTTGTGCCGTCTGTACCACTGGTACCGGCAGAACCGCCAATGCCACTGATACCGCTAGTACCTGCCGAGCCACTTGTACCTGCCGAGCCGCTTGTTCCCGAAGAACCGCTTGTGCCAGACGAGCCACTTGTGCCACTTGAACCTGCGGTACCACTTGAACCTGCTGTACCAGCAGAACCGGCAGTACCGGATGTGCCACTATAGCTTAATGCATACGAGGCTGTAAGAGCATAACTTGATGTACCAAATAGCGACGATGTTATGCCGCCGTTAACATTCATACTACCTGTTAGTATAAAGCTACCAGTTAATAGCAATGCTCCACTGATTTCAAGAGTATCTGCGTTGGTAGAGAAAAGTGTACTGCCACTATCACCTGTTGCACTAAATGCACCAGAGACGGATAGTGAACCCGTGATGATAACAGGTTGATTTAATACATTTACAAACGATGCTGTTCTCGCAGTTAAAGCAAAGCTTGATGTACCTAAGAATGTGTCTGTGCTTGCTTCATCTATATTAGCCCAAGCAACATAACTCGCCGTCTTGGCATTTAATACAAACGATGCGGTTTGAGCAAAAGAAGATGATAATACAAACGAAGCAGTTTGTGCCGTTGTTACAAATGACGCTGTTAGTGTAAACGATGCCGTTGTAGCAAGTGAAGCTGTTTGCGCCCAACTACTCGTAATGTTGTAAGTTGAACCGGAAATTAATGAAGCACCACTTAATGCATAACTTGCTGTACCTGCATTTGTGGCATAGCTTGCTGTACCAAAAAGTGAAGATGTTATACCACCGTTGACACTTAAACTACCTGTCAAAATCATTGAACCGGTTACAAGTAAAGAACCTGTAATCTCAATAACATCGCCGTCAACTGTTAATGGAGTATCACCAGCAAGTGAACTATAACTCATAGAGCCTGTAATAACAAGCGAACCAGAAATTACTACATTCTGATTTAGTTGAGTTACAAATGATGCTGTTCTAGCAAGTGAAGCTGTAGAAGCAAAACTTGATGTACCAAGGAATGTGTCTGTGTTTCCTTCTTGTACATTCGCCCAAGCAACAAATGAAGCAGTTTGAGCAAATGATGCAGTCGTTGCCCAGCTACTGGTAATATTATAGGTTGAACCGGAAGTTAAAGTTGTTCCGCCGCCGCCAGCAGAATTTAAAGCATAACTCGCTGTTAATGCATAAGAAGAACTTAATGCTTGTGTAGCATAACTTGCTGTACCAAATAGTGAAGATGAAATACTTCCACTTACACCCAAGCTTCCTGTGATTATTACAGAGCCTGTAACTAGTAAAGAGCCTGTTAGTTCTAGTGTGTCACCGTCGGTAGATATGATTGTATCACCTACGGATGAATTGTATGATATAGAACCTGTAACAGAAAGTGAACCAGAAATAGAAACATTTTGATTTAATCTGTTTACATACGAAGCAGTTTGAGCAAATGATGATGTTGTTGCCCAACTACTCGTGATGTTGTATGTAGAGCCTGATGTTAAAGTTGTTCCGCCACTGCCACCCGCATTTAGAGCATATGATGCAGTCAATGCATAACTTGAACTTACTGCTTGTAGAATATACGAAGCAGTTTGTGCTGTGGCAACATAAGAAGCAGTTTTTGCTGTAGTCGCGTAGCTTGATGTACCAAGGAATGTGTCTGTAGCAGTTTCATCAACATTTGCCCAAGCAACATACGATGCTGTCGCGGCTGATTGAACATATGAAGCGGTCAATACATACGACGATGTTATAGCATTTAATGTATAAGATGAAGTAAAAGCATATGACGCGGTATAATCAAATGGATAAGTTACAATCAAATAATCCACCGACATTGTTGTAGCACTTACATTAAGAGAGCTTACATAAAGATTACTTGCTGTAATATACGAAGCACTGATTATAGAAGCAGTAAGTTCATTAACTGTGACGTTGCTGCTTGTACCAAATGCATATCCACCGCCATTAGTAAATTGTAGTGAACTTGAAATTGAACCACCTGTTGAAGCATAAGAAGCAGATGTTGCTGTTCTAGCCAGTGATGCTGTTTGAGCAAACGATGAACTTACTGCAAACGAAGCGGAATTTACAAATGATGCAGTTTGCGCAAACGACGCAGACACAGATAATGATGAGCTTAATGCATAAGAAGATGAAACTATATACGACGCCGTTGCTGCACTATTTGCACTAGTTGCAAAAGAAGATGTAACGGCATATGATGATGATATAGCCAGCGATGCTGTATTTGCCCAGCTACTTGTTATGTTGTATGTAGAGCCTGATACAAGAGTTGAACCGGCACCTCCAAGTATATAACTTGCTGTTAATGCATATGAACTTGAACCAAATAAACTACCAGTGATGCCACCGGAAACATTAATACTGCCTGTAACAAATACACTGCCACTTATATCAAGAGCAGCTTGTGGAGCGGTTTTATTTAAACCAACACTACCACTACCATTGTCATATAAACTACTTGTGTCAAGAGTTGTAGTGCTTGAAAATTTTGTAATATAGTTGGTCGCACCAGTTACATTAATAGATGTACCGGATGAACCCGCTGTACCAGAGCTGCCAGCTGTGCCAGCTGAACCACTTGTTCCACTTGAGCCGGAAGTACCAGATGAACCACTTGTACCGGCTGCACCACTGGCACCGGATGAACCGCTTGTGCCAGACGAGCCACTTGTACCAGCAGAACCGTCCGTACCAGACGAACCACTCGTACCGGTTATACCAGAACTGCCAGATGTGCCAGCTGAACCACTTGTTCCACTTGAGCCAGAAGTACCAGATGAGCCACTCGTACCGGCTGCACCACTGGCACCGGATGAACCGCTTGTGCCAGACGAGCCACTTGTACCGGCAGAACCGTCTGTACCCGAGGAACCACTTGTACCACTTAATCCACTTGTACCCGAAGAACCGCTTGTGCCATCTGTTCCACTTGTACCACTTGAGCCATTTGCTCCACTTGTGCCAGAAGTACCGCTAAAACTTAATGCATAACTTGCGGTTAAAGCATATGATGCCGTTCCTTGTAAACTACCTGTAACACTACCGGCAATTATACTATCACTAACATTTAAACTTCCAGTTAATCTAAAACTGCCTGTATTATTAGAATTTGAAGTTAGTACAGTTTCAATTGTATCACCTGCACTGCCAGAGCGTCGTAAAAATACGCGACCATCTGGCACGTTAATGGCAAATTGACCTGTGCCAAGAGAGGCTGTAGTTGGCACTGAACCTGTAGCTAAACTTCTTAAATGTATGATATTTGCTGGCATCTGTTATAAATATTCAGTAGTTGGTGAGTTATTGCTGTTATATGGTATTTTTTTTAAAAATGTAGTATATCGTTATAAAATGTGTGATATATACGTTATGTTAGTGAATAACCAGCTGCTGCTAGATTACGTCTTGCTGTACCTACTCCGGTTGTATCTGTTGCTACAACACCAGTATTGCTGACTAAATTGGTCATCGACTGTCTGCTGGCTGTATATCCAAATCCAAATATTGCTTTGTCTGTACCATATCCAGCTGCTGCTAATTCACGTCTTGATGTGCCCACACCAGTTGTATCGGCTGCTACAACGCCAGTATTACTAACAAGATTGGTCATTGATAAATTGCCTCCATCATTTCCATATCCAAATATAGCTTTATCATTACCATATCCTGCTGCTGCTAGAAGATATCTTGCTGTGCCCACACCAGTTGTATCGGTTGCTACAACTCCTGTGTTACTTATTAGATTTGTGATTGCAACGCGACCGGTCGCCGTTGTACTGGTCGATCCATATCCAAATATAGATTTGTCTGTACCGTATCCGGCTGCTGCTAGATTTTGTCTAGCCGTTCCAACACCCGTTGTATCATTTGCTACGACGCCGGTATTGCTTACAAGATTTGTTATTGACACTGGAGTTCCCGTAGTTCCATATCCGAATATAGATTTATCGTTTCCATAACCAGCTGCCGCTAAAGAATCTCTTGCTGTGCCAACTCCGGTTGTGTCTGTTGCTACAACACCTGTATTGCTTACCAAATTAGTGAGTGATAGAGAACTGCCAACTACGGTTGAAAAACCATAGCCAAATATAGCTTTGTCACCACCATAACCAGCCGCCGCTAAATCACGTCTAGCCGTTCCAACACCTGTGGTGTCAGTTGCTACAACGCCAGTATTGCTGACAAGATTGGTTATTGACACGTCACCGGCTGTAAGACCATATCCAAATATAGCTTTTTGTGTTAAGTATACAAGAGTGACGGCGGATTTACTAAAATTAAAATTTCTTTTTGCCGCTGTACTAGATACATTTTTAAAATTATATCCATAACCTACAGCATTAAATGGCACAACTGATGAAACAGTTGCACTATTATTATTAGTAATAGTAAAATTATTATTGCTGCTATCAACAATCGTAGGTAGATTACATGTAAGCAGTGACGTGTTTGCTATTGCAGTTAATGGTTCAGCTAATGCTGTAAATGATGCTGTGTAAAGAGCAGTTCCTTTGACAATGCGAAGATTGCTGATGTAACCCGGAAAATAAGTACTTGCTAGATTATTACTACCGCCGATTGTGGTTGGTGTGTTCTGGAACGTTCCCGTGTATGTCAATTGACCATCTCTTACACCATTTATATAAATACTACAGTTATTTGCGCCAGAACCATTTCTTACCCACGCTAAATGATACCAAGTGTTTAATGCTAATACTGTGGTTGAACCGACGTTGGTTGCACCAAACTGCATTAACACTGTTAAGTCAGCCCGAACTGAAAAAATTGTGCGGTCTGCACCAGCGGAAACGTATTGTGAAACAATATATCCAGAGTTAACAGGTGGGGTTGAATTTACACGCACCCAAGCCTCAACAGTAAAATCGGTAGAATTGTCCAAAACTCTAGATAAACTCAAATATTGATTACTTCCATTAAACTGCACACTTTTTGTTGAAACCACAAACGGAGTGGCTGTTGATATGCTAGGAGTACCGGATGTTGTAATAGCAAAATTATTTACACTACCATCTTTGAAAGAAGTATCATGACATGCTAGTAAGGATGTGTTTGCTACAACATTAAACGGTGAGGTTGGTGCTGTAAATGATGCTGTGTAAAGAGCAGTGCCTTTTATCCATCTTACATTACTCGTAAAGCAATCACAGCCGTCGCCCGTACCTAAATTACTAAATTGTGAATTTACTAATAGTTTATTATTGGTTGCGATTGTAGAAGTAATATTTGTTTGACTGATTGCAGTTTCTTCCACGCCGTTTATAAAACATTTTATGTTATTACTGCCATCTTTACTTACAGCTAAATGATACCATGTATTTAATGCATATGATGCCGCACTTACTCCAGTCCAAACTACACCCGTCGATCCATTTTGTTGCTGAAAAGTAAATTTACTTGTTGTAGTAGTTCCCCAAGCGATTTGTAACGCATGTCCCCAACTTAAACCGTTACCTAGTAATACTACTCTACCACTCGTTGTTGCCCGTGGATAGAACCAAGCCTCAAGAGTCCATGCACCGGTATTGCCCGGGTTAAACACAGCATTTGTTGGAGTAGAAATGTAACTTGTAGTATTAAAAGATACACTTCTACCCCAAGGCAATATGTCCGATGAGGTTTTTGTTAGTTTGAATGGCATGGATTGTTATCTATAAATATATAACAGTATTACTGTCCGATAAGCTTTTTATCATCTGAACTTACTCCAGCTGCTAGTTTAAGAAAATCTTCTTTGCTACCTGCTGTTAATAGAGTTGTGCCTTCTGGCACCAAACCTACTGATGTTAGCATTTGTAGTGTTTGAGGATTACTCATAGCATTTAATAGTTTGGCTGAACTTGGACGACCATATGCAATAATTTCAGATTGTAATTCACGACCTACTGTAACAGTAAATTCAAGATTTGCATTAGCTTCAAACATTTGGTCATCTGTATAACCTTCTATACGAGTAGGCTCACAGATTTCATATAGTTCGGCTATTAGCTTTTCTAGAATTTTAATTTCTGTACGATTTAATTCAAATGCGTGCTTTTGGTCATCTAGGTGTGATTCTAATTCTATGATTTCAGCTTCTAGATTTAATAATACATGTGGTAGTGCCGGAACTGTTTTAAGATGTTTATACTCTTCTAGCTTTGCTTTGTATTTTAGTTCTGCACATCTTTCTAATGCTGCGGCACGCTTACGACCAACCAAAAACCCTTTTAGAGTTTTGAGTTTTTCCCAAGGAGTTGAACCAATGACTTGGTATTTATAATTGAATTCTGAATTTAGGTTTGATGCCATAATATTTTATATAACGATTGTTTTTGTTGTTTGTTGATTTTTCTTGCGAAAAAAATTGTTTAAATTTCTTGTTTATGTTAGTGAATAACCGGCTGCTGCTAGACCATTTCTTGCTGTACCTACACCCGCTGTGTCAGTTGCCACAACGCCAGTGTTACTTACAAGATTAGTCATTGATAAAGCAACGCTGGTTTGACCATATCCAAAGATAGATTTATCACTTCCATAACCCGCCGCCGCAATCCAAAATCTAGCAGTACCAACTCCAGTCGTATCAGTTGCTACAACACCGGTGTTACTTACAAGATTGGTGATTGCAGTAGCAGCTCCGGTATATCCATATCCAAATATTGCTTTGTCTGTGCCATAACTAGCCGCTGCTAAACCACGTCTTGCTGTTCCAACGCCCGTTGCGTCAGTTGCTACAACACCTGTGTTACTTACAAGATTGGTCATTGAAAGATTGCTACCATTGTATCCGTACCCAAAAATAGCTTTATCTGTTCCATAACCTGCTGCCGCTAGACCATATCTTGCTGTTCCAACGCCCGTTGTATCGGTTGATACAACACCTGTGTTGCTTACAAGATTTGTCATTGAAACATTCGCAGTTGTATATCCATACCCAAAAATTGCTTTGTCTGTACCATAACCTGCTGCTGCTAAAATATATCTTGCAGTACCAACACCCGTTGTGTCGGTTGCTACAACGCCGGTGTTGCTTACGAGGTTAGTGATTGATCTTGGACCAGATCCATATCCAAACATCGCTTTGTCTGACCCATAACCCGCCGCCGCTAGATCGGTTCTTGCTGTTCCAACACCCGTTGTATTACTTGCTACAACACCTGTGTTACTTACAAGATTGGTGATTGAATAATTAGTCGCTCCACTATTCCCATATCCAAATATAGCTTTTTGTGTTAAGTATACAACAACAGGATCAGCATAAACTTTTTTAAGTGACATTCCACCACCAGATGCAACAAATGGACTTACTGATGAAACTGTTGCACCATTGTTGTTGGTAATAGTAAAATTATTTGTACTGCTATCAACGATTGTAGCAGCATTACATGTAAGCAATGCTGTGTTAGCGATTGCTGTTAGTGGAGCTGTTGGTGGAGCAAATGATGATGTATAAACGGGATTTCCAATGACAAATCTTAAATTTGAAATATATCCATTCAAAAGTAATTGAACAGCCGCATTATCCTTTCCTATCCAAAGAGGTTCTGTACTGCTGAAATTAAAAGTTGATGTCGCCGTGGAAACAACGGTTCCATTTACAAACAATCTAACATTATTTGATGAGTCTCTACTCACAGCAACGTGGTACCACGTATTTATTTGTATGGCTGCGGAAGCATTTACTATCGTAGTAACATTTTGCAATTCTTGTAACAGCAAATTTCCAGCTGAATCAACGCGAAAAAGATATGTGCCTGTACCCGTTCCGTTATATGTTCTTTTTCCAAATATTATTGATTTGTCAGGAAGTGTATTTAAGTATATCCAAGCTTCTATACAAAATGCAGAAGTTCCAATTCTCAAATTAGCACTGTCGGCTAAACTCAAATAATCATTTGTTCCATCAAACTGTACGCTCTTTCCAGAAAGCGTTGAAGCTCTTCTAGCAAACTGAAAATTGTTAGTTGAAGCACGAAATGTTGGAGAAAGTGATGAAACTGTTGCACTACCGTTGTTGGTAATAGTAAAATTGTTTGTGCTACTATCAACAATTGTTGGTGCGTTACATGTAAGTAATGAAGTATTGACTATCGCTGTTAATTGGGACGCGGGTGGAGTAAAATTGGATGTATAAACAGCCGTGCCATTTACTATTCTTGTATCGGAAATATACCCAGCAAAATAAATTACTAAACCCGACCTCACACCAATAAAAGCTGCACTGGAATTTCCAACTTGCGAAGAATAACTTACAGAATTTGCAAGAGATCCATTTACATAAATTTTTATTATATTATCAGCACCGCGAACAACTGCGATGTGGTTCCATTGATTTAATGGAGAACTATACGATAGGTTAACAGCTCCTCCAAAAATTTCTGTTAAGTTTGATCTTATTTGAATACGATTTGTTGCTTCACTGCCAAGAGTAATTATTGTTCCATCGGCTGTAGGATAATACCAACTCTCTATAGTAAAACTACCGGTCATTGCCCAATTTGATGATGCTGGTAAAGTCAAATACTGACTACTTCCATTAAACAACACACTATTAGCCGCTATAGAGGTTATATTTGTTCTTTTTATTGTGAGCGGCATATATGTGAATGTCTGTAGATATAAGTATTATATAGTACAAATATTACGAGAATGATTATATATCAAATAAAGTATATAAATACATTTTTATAAAACTTGGTATATACAGAGTTGAAATATATGTTTTTTAGTCAGTGTATCTGTATTTGATTAATATAATACCAGGACTGCCCGCGCCGCCGTTGGCATTTAATCCACCGCCGCCTCCGGAACCATATCCGGTGGCATTCACGGGCGTTCCAAAATTTGTGTTAATTCCGGCACCACCACCACCAAGTCCACCGGTGCCTGGTGTACCCGGATTTACCGCGCCACCACCACCACCTGCATAGTATGTAGACGCTCCAGCAAACGCATATGCTTTTCCATTTCCACCGTTACCTCCCGTTGAAGACGTACCATCTGCACCAACTGCACCTGCACCACCACCACCACCTGCGCCATATCCACTAGCACCTCCATTAGAGCCTCCGTTATTACCAAATCCACCATAACTAGATGTAGGTTGCAGTCCTATACCGTTTGTTGGATTTAGAAAGCCACCACCACCAGACCCACCATTGTTAGCATACGCCAGTGCAGACCCACCGCCTCCGCCCAATGCAACCAATCCATTAAATGTACTATTTCCACCGTTTCCACCCACAGCTGCCGCCGGATTAGTGGCAATCGCAGCAGAACCAGATTGACCTATTGTTATAGTATATGTTCCAACGGACAATGATGCTGTATTGTAAATCAAACCACCAGCACCACCGCCACCGCAATTTCTACCCGCACCACCACCACCACCGCCGCCAACAACCAAATATTCAATACTTGGAGTGCTGCCAATACTGCTTATAGTAAAGCTACTTGTTCCAACAGTTGTAAATTGATGAACCTTATAACTACCACTTGTAGTAACTAAATCACCACCTGTTGCTACCATATATGCTACGGGAGATTTTTTAACTTTGAATGTACCGGGCGTTGATAAAAATGGAGTAACTGCCGATGAAACTGTTGCGGTTCCATTATTGGTAATAGTAAAATTGTTTGAACTAGCATCAGCAATCGTTTGTGCGTTACATGTTAGTAAAGAAGTATTGGCAATTGCGGTTAATGGAGATGATGGCGGAGTAAATGCTGTTGTATAAACGGCTGTACCTTTTACTATGCGAAAATTACTTATGTTACCCCCAAAATACTCTGCCGATGAAACCGTACTATATCTTCTAGCAATAGTAACAGTTTCCGAAGTAACATTATAATTGTTTGTATCTGCACCCGTTCCGACGGATACGCCATTTTTATACAATGTTCCGGTACCACCACTTCTTACATAAGCAACATGATACCATGTATTAGTATTAAAATCTGTGGTTGAAGAGTTTGTGGCTATTACACCGTTGTAATACCACTGAAACAAACCTGCACTACCTAGTCCCCAACCAAAACACCAATTATTGGTATAAGATGGGGATCTTGCATCGACTATATATTGATTTCCTTGTGCAGCTGACAAATATACCCACCCTTCAACAGTAAAATCACCGGTGCCAAAAGCAAATACTGCATTGCCCGGCAAGGTCAAATATTGACTGGTTCCATTAAAAGATACACTGCGGCCAGCTACACCAACGTTTGCGGTTCTCTTAAACTTCATCGAACTTGGCAATACTGCTGTAAATGGAGTAACGGTAGATACAGTTGCTGTGTTATTGTTTGTGATTGTAAAATTATTAACACTAGCATCGCGAATAGTTTGGTCGTTGCATGTAAGCAAAGAGCAACTTGTTATTGCTGTTAATGGACCTGCTGGAGTAAATGATGCTGTGTAAAGTGCAGTGCCTTTAACAATTCTATAATTAGAAATATAACCATTTACTGCACTTCTTATTGAACTTGCTTGGTCCGATCCAATTGCTACAGCGGATGTGTTGGTGAATAAAGCAGCAGCAGAACTGCCAAATACACTTTTTGTTCCGTTTATATAACCGGCGAATTCTGTTCCATTTCTCACAAGTGCAACATGGTTCCAAGAGTTCATCATAAACGAACCTGCGCTTGTTGACGCATCATTTATAATCCAAGAAGTTCCGTTGGATGAAGCATACAGATTTAATTTGTCAGTATTAATATACCACTGAATTTCTGTATTTATGGCGGATGCGGAAGGTCGCTTTGTAAACAAAGACTGGGCAAAAGTATAATTAGACAAATTAACCCAACATTCTATTGTGAAATTTGAAGAACCAAAGTTTAAAGCCGCATCATCTGGAATGGTCAAATATTGACTGGTTCCGTTAAACAAAACACTTCTTAAAACCGGAAACGGTGAAACTGTAGATACTGTTGCTGTGTTATTGTTGGTAATAGTAAAATTATTTGTACTAGCATCGCGAATGGTAGTATCATGACATGTTAGTAATGATGTATTTGTTACTGCTGTTAATGTTCCTGCCGGTAGATTAAAATTAGATGCGTATAGTCCAGTACCTTTTATTACGCGAAAATTGCTGATATAACCTGTAAAGAATGAAGTACCATATCCATTCTGCGAGCCTATACAAAAATTATGAGATACTGTTCTATAACCACCCGCGTCAGATGCACTAGCATCTAAAACACCATTTATAAAAATTCTTGTAACACCGGAAACTCTAGACACTGCTATATGCGTCCATTTATTTAAAGTTATTGAAGTTGTACCTGTAATAATTGGACCCGCACTACCACCACCGGCGGCATATTCAATATAATTACCTATCTTATTACTTGAGTTTAAAAATATAATAAATTGACTAGAGACGCCATATGCGGATTGACCAAAAATGTTACTACCATTTGCTTGTCCATTTGCTGTTGGATATATCCAAGCTTCTACTGTATAGTCGCTTGTTCCCATTTGCATTGTAGATGTATTTGGAAAGCTTAAATATTGATTACTTCCATTAAACAACACACTGGCTGCTATGGTTGGTCCTGTTACTTTTTTAACTTTTAATGGCATAAGAAATTATATTTTTTGTTTAATGTTTATCACTATAACTATGCCGCTCTTATTATTATTATGCCCATAGACCCCGATGTATTTCCAAGAGAACCTTGTCCCGAACCAGCTCGATCAGAATCAGATGAATTTGCCGGTGTTGAAGAAGCGCCAGTCACAGTTATACCGCTTGTAACTTTTGTTGGATGTATATAACCAGAACCACCGCCGGAGCCAGCTGCGTTTTGTGCGCCGCCGCCCCAATATCCCGCGCCACCATCGCCGCCGTTTGCTTGAAGCGCACTTCCGGCTTTTTGTGAGTTGTATACCGCCGGTGAACCGCCCGCTATTTGTGTACCACCTCTTCCATTTTGAAGTCCGTCACCCGTACCATCTTGTCCCGACGATCCACCACCGGCACCACCGTTACCACCATAATTTCCGAGATAGTCAGTTCCGACACCACCGCCACCGGCAATCATTATTGAATTTGCTTGTGAAATACTTGAAGAAAAAATACCAGTCAATCCACCCGATCCAATTATTCCATTACTACCATTCATAGAAGTTACTATTCCGTATGAAACTCCGCTTTCTAATTGTACGGACCCAGAGCTAAATCCACCGCCGCCACCTTTCCAAGCAGCTTTAAAAGAAGCTCCACCGCCGCCCCACATTTTTATTTTTGTATTAATTGAAGTCGTCGGTGTTATAATCCAAGATCCGGATGTACTTAAAATTAGTGGTCCGTCTGTTACAAGATCCCAAGTAGATTTTCCTGAATATGCTGGAGAGATTGTAAAATTGTAAGTTGGACGAACATAACTAACTTGTTTTAATTTAAATCCACCGTTTGATACACTTGCACTAAATGGAGTAATTGTTGATGAAACTGTTGCAGTGCCCGTGTTAGTCAAAGTTAAGTTGTTTGTGCTAGAGTCAACAATTGTAGCAGCATTACATGTAAGTAACTTGGTGTTTGTTATTGCCGAAATTGGAGTCGTTGGAACTGTTAATGTTGTTGATGTTGGACTATATGGTTGAGTTCCTCCGATTATAACTCTCGCATTTGAGATATATCCATTAAATACTCCAACGTTTGTGAAACCATTCACACCCGACTCAGTGGTTGCATATTGTTTTCCGATGGCAACAATGTTTTCTATTAAATTGTATGAGTTTGTATTTGTTGCGACTCTGCTACCATTAAAAAATAAACTAACCGTCGTACCAACGCGAGATAGCACCACATGATGCCAAGTATTGAGTGCATATGTAGTTGCACCTGAGTTTAGAGTTAAACTCGTAGAATTGTCTAATTTCAGAGTTGCAAAAGCGGTCAAGGCTGATGTAAATCCTATATAAGTTCCGTGATCACCTGCACTATTTTGCACAAAAGATGACATCGCGTTTGAATTATATTGACCTGGAGTAGACGAAAGATAAGCCCAGCATTCATAAGTAAAATCCCCCGTACCTATAGCCAAGCTTGATGTAGAAGGTGTGGTTAGCCACGTACTACTTCCGTTAAATGCAACACTATAATTTGTCGGAGCAATAAGAGATGAACTAAATGGAGTAAAGCTTGAAGATGCTACAACACTGTTATTATTGGTAATAGTTAAATTTTTTGTACTAGCGTCAACAATTGTGGCAGCATTACATGTTAAAAGTGAACAACTTGTTATTGCTGTAAGTGGAGAAGTCGGTGGAGCAAATGACGCTGTATATAAAGCAGTTCCGTTGATGATACGAGCATTACTAATATATCCTGGAAAATTATTTGAAGTCATTGAAGCTTGATAACCGATACTATTCGTTGTACCGTTAAACAAAGCTCCGCTTAAACTATAAGGAGCACCACTAACAAGAGTTCCGTTTACAAATACATAAAATGAATTTCCAGATCTTGTTGCCGCTACATGATACCAAGTATTACTAGATATTGTAGGACCAACTGCCCCAATTTGTAAAGTCCAAGGATATCCACCTGTTTGATTTGCTAAAAATGCAAATTTAGAATCTTGAATATATAAACATATTGCAGAGTAGCTACTGGCATTTCCGTTTATATAAAAAATATTTTTATTACCAGAAACTGATGTTGGATATACCCAAGCTTCCATCGTAAAATTATTACTACCTAGATCTAATGCACTAGTATTTGGTAAACTCAAATACTGATTACTTCCATTAAACGAAGCACCATATCCAGTAAGCATTGTTGGATTTGGGTTATTCTTTTTTATTTTAAACACTGATTGCGGTGCTGTAAACGGAGTAACCGCCGATGAAACTGTTGCAGCGTTATTGTTTGTAATAGCAAAATTGTTTGTGCTATTATCAACAATCGTCGGAGATTGACATACAAGCAATGATGTACCAGATATTGCTGTGAGTGGAGCAGTTGGGGGTGTAAATGATGCTGTATAAAGTCCGGTACCTTTAACAAGTCGTAAATTTGAAATGTAACCATTCCAATAGTTTGCATTTGCTGTAGAACAGCCAATTGATACACCATCCGTTCCAATTAAATTGATGCTTGCTGGAGTTACAGAACCTGCAAGTGTACCATTGTAAAAAGCATAAAATGTAGTTCCAACACGAGTCACAGCAATGTGGTTCCATTGATTTTTCCAAGTGCTTGGGGCATATATAACAATTGAAGTAACAGTAGATGCACCAGAATTAACTTCCATTATTAATCCACTTGAACCCTGTATATCAACTTCAAGTCCAATCTGACTTCCTCCATATGTTCCACCGATACTTAACGCTCTAGCATATGCAACTTGAGAAGTATTTCCATATAACCAAAAATCAACTGTAAAGTCGCCTGTACCAAATTGGAGTGCTGCATTATTTGCTATTCTCAAATTTTGATTGGTTCCATTAAACAACACACTATTTCCAGATGGAGCTAAACTTGATACTGTTTTTTTGATTTTAAAAGGCATAAGAAATTTGTGTAACTTTATTTGGTTTATGCCACTTTTTAATAGAAGCCGCCGTCAACATAATTTGCATATGAGGCTGTACCAAACAGTGATGCTGTTATACCGCCGTTGACATTCATACTACCAGTTAATTCATATGAACCCGTTAGATACATACTGCCGGTGAATATAAATGTATCAGCATTACTTGAGAACATTATACTACCACTATCACCTGTAGCACTAAAGTTTCCTGATACAACAAGTGAACCAGAAATTACTACTGCTTGATTTAGTGCAGTTACAAATGACGCCGTTCTAGCAAGAGATGCGGTTTGAGCATATGATGCAGACAATACATAAGAAGCTGTTAATGCAGTTACTACAAACGATGCTGTTGTAGCAAATGATGCACTAACCGATTGTAGAACATATGAAGCAGTTCTTGCTGTTGTAGCAAAACTTGATGTACCAAGGAATGTATCCGTCGTTGTTTCACTTATATTTGCCCACGCTATATAAGAAGCTGTGGTTGCTGTTCCAGCCAAACTTGCTGTTTGAGAGAACGAAGCAGATGTAGCAAACGAAGAACTTATTGCGTTCAATACATACGACGCTGTTGCAGCTTGTGTTGCATAACTCGCTGTACCAATTAGTGAACCAGAAACATTTCCTCTAATACTTCCTGTTACTACAACACTACCAGAAATAAGCATTGATCCAGTAAATTCAAATGTATCAGCATTACCAGAGAACAATATACTTCCGCTGTCACCTGTAGCACTAAAGCCACCAGATACAGCAAGAGAACCAGAGATTGTTACTGCTTGAGTTAATGGATTTACATACGAAGCAGTTAGTGCATTAGTTGCATAACTACTTGTAATAAAATATGTAGAACCTGTTGTTAGTGTTGTACCACCTGCTCCACTGTTCATTGCATAACTTGCGGTTAGTGCATATGAAGAACTTAAAGATTGTAGAGAGTAACTAGATGTACCAGAAACAGAACCTGTAATTTGTGTTCCGATAATAATAGAGCTACTTACAATAGATGCAGTAACTTGACCAAATGTTACGTTGCTAGATGTAGTAAATGCTACTCCACCACCGTTGCTTAATTGAGCACTGCTTGAAACAAGATTTTCTATACTTGGACTTGTACCACTGGTTCCGCTTGAACCTGCTGTGCCAGCTGAACCACTGGTGCCACTTGAGCCGGATGTGCCGTTTTCTCCACTTGTGCCACTTGAGCCACTTGTGCCAGATGAACCACTTTCGCCACTTGTGCCAGATGAACCGCTCGTACCCGACGAGCCGTTTTCACCACTCGTACCGCTCGATCCACTCGTACCAGACGA
>Ga0247722_10000412_pt1 | contig 26859 bp, 22 predicted proteins | sample MSEWelMarce3H_FC_FD_189094 | JGI IMG/M metagenome (GOLD analysis project Ga0247722, IMG submission 189094) | Subsurface sediment microbial communities from gas well in West Virginia, United States - MSEEL Well Study Marcellus 3H_FC | ecosystem: Environmental > Terrestrial > Deep subsurface >... | reverse complement strand
GTTTAACCTCATCGCATTCAGCAAAGAAACCCAAGATAAACGTCGATAACGACGTTTATCACGAACCGATACTACCAATGTGTCGAATTATACCCAGTACTTATGTAAAGTCACATTACTAATGTGACTCAAAAACTAAAAAAACCATGAACCAATTTTTAAATCAAATCATCGACCACCCCTTATCCGACGACCAGTATTTCAAAGACAAATACACCAAGCGTCAAATCGTACTTCATCACACCGTTTCCAACGGAAACGCTAAAAACGTCATCAATTGGTGGCAAAAACAAAAAGAACGTATCGGAACTGCTTTCGTCATCGACCGAGAAGGAGTCATTCACAAAGCATTCAGCAGCGCCCATTGGGCACATCACCTCGGAACCAAAGAAATCAACAACACCATTTTGAACAAACAATCGATTGGTATCGAATTATGTTCCTGGGGTTCATTGAAACTCAAAAACGAGAAATATTTTAGTTCTACCAATGTGGAAGTTCCCATTGAAGAAGTCACCACGTACGACTATCCCTTTCGAGGAATTCGATACTACCAAAAATACACTGAAAAACAACTTGAAAGTTTGAAAGCTTTGTTAAAGTATTTGTGTGTAACCTACAAAATAACAACCGAATACAAACAGGAAATGTGGGAATACTCCAAAGCAGCAGTCAAAGGCGACAAAGGGATTTTTACACATGTTTCATACAGGAAAGATAAGAGCGATTGCCATCCACAGAAGGAGTTGGTGGAGGTGTTGAGAAATCTTTAAGTAAAAAATCCGTAGCTCACAACTACGGATTTTTTGGTCTTATTAAGAGTAACTGAAATAGATAATCACACAATTTCCATAAATTAGTTAGATGAAAATGGAAAGGGCTGTTTGAATTCCCAATCGAGATGATTTATTCGTGCTTTTAATGCCACCAACGAATCAATAATCTCCTTAAACGAATAAGGATTTTCCTCATAAATCATTTGTTCAATCATCGTGTTGTAATCTTTTTCCCATTCTTTGATTACCTCTGGTGAGGGAATCGGGTTGATAGTTTTTGGTTGATGTAAATTATAATCTACACCACTAATTCTTGTGAATGAATATCGATGAATGACGATGGTTTCATACAATGTTTGATCACTTAGTGCTTTATCGGCATATACTGTTTTGGCTAAAGTAACAACATCGTACAAATGTCGACTCAATCGGTCAGAACGCATTTTCTCTTTAGGACGTTGAAATTCTTCATGTAATAAGAATATCTTTTCCAAAAAAGTACGTTCTGGATTGACAGATGGAACTTGTATACTTGGCAGTGCAAATTCCATGTGTGGATAGAAGATATCAACCAATGAAGAGATTGGACGTATAGTGAATGGTTCTTTTAAAGAACGACACCCAATTTCTATTTGAATTCTAGCTTCCAAATAGTCAGGTTTTTGAATGATGTTTGGATAATAGATTTCAATAATTCGTGGGTCTTGGTCACTATCTTTTGTTTCTACCAATTTAAAAACAAGGTCTTTAAATCCTCTTTCAACAAATTTTGATGTGAGCTTTTCTTTAAACTCTCCTGATATGTAACTGCTGGCTTTTTTACGTAATTGGGTTCGTTGATTTTTACTCAGTTCTCCTTCAAATCCAAGGCAGGATTTATCAATAGCTAAATCAACATCTTCTGAAAAACGTTCGATTAACCCCCAAGCTTTACTTAGTGAAGTACCTCCTTTAAAAACTAAATGTACTGAGTCTTCCAATTCAAAAATGCAAGTCAGTGCTTGCACTACCCACCAATCTTTTTCTACCGCAAAAGGTGTCATCCCTTTTTTTTCAGCAACGGTATTGAAAACAGCTTCTTTCTCAGCTTTGTCTGATGTATAAAAAATACTATTTACCATCTTTTAGTGCCTTAATCATTATTTTTTGAACCCAAACTGGTGCTAGTGCAATGTCGTGTTTCAGGTCTTTGTCTTCTTCCTTTTTCAGGAGGTCAATTATCTTGTTTTCTTCTTCTGCGGTTACTTTGCCGTTACCGATTTCTTTTAATGCCTGTATAACCAATCGGCTAATTTTTCCTTTGGCCATAAGATTTTTGGGTGTGGTTTTTTTGAACTTTATTTTTCGTTTGCCTACCCTTATTTCTCTTGGTGAACCATCTGTAAGTAACACAATATTCATTGGTACTTGTGTACTTAGTCCTAATGCGTTTAATGCATAGCTTCCAGTAGGAACCGTTCTTATTCGGTCACGTTTGGCAATGGCTTCTGCAACTTCTTCGGCTGTTGGGATTAAAACACCAATTAATTTACTTAATTTAGGTCGCACATAGATGCCTTGTGCCACTCGTACAATAACTTGTTTATTTTCTAAACGATCTAAAGCTTTTCGTATGGCATCTGATGAGCCATAACTTAGGTAATCGTCAGGTAATAGTAAAGTGCCTTTTGGTTTGCTTTTTATTGATTTTTCTATTTGCTTTTCAATACTTTGCACCATGATTATGATTTTAAAGTTGTCACAAATTTAGTGAATATTTGTGACAAAAATAATTTTATAATTATTACAAATAAAGTTCTTGTTTGATGGTAATCTGTCACAAATTTACGCTAGATTTGTGACAGATTTTATCGTGAATAGTGTCTGCTTTTGCGACAAAATAAAGGTGAGTTATTTACCATAATATTTTATAATTTAAGTGTTTCAACTGAAATCGATTCTTCCTCGACTTCACTGTTCTACATTTCTCTATGAGCGTTTATGTGATAGGCTACGATTAGTTTGAAGAAACTCAATAAATATCTATAAAGAAAGCTGTAATTACAATAAACTTGTTTGCCTAAATAATATTTTTTCAAATCAGTACTTTGTGGAGAAAAAGAAATTTTCACCCACGTTTCCTATCGAAAATATAAAAGTGACTGCAATCCTCAGAAGGAGTTAGAGATGGTGTTGAAATTATTATAATCAGAAAAGGAATTGCGACTCCAATTCCTTTTCTGATGTAAATATTTTCTTTAATAATCTTTAATAACTTATTTCTTTAGATAGATATTGATAATGATTTTTTTATGTGCATTGTTTAATTTTATTAATATGTTTTTCTTTAATAATCTTTAATAAAATCAATTTTGATTTGGTTCTGCTTCCTATATTTTCACTAAGAGTACCTGCCATTTCACTGATAATATTATTAATGTAAATTTTACGTTGTTTCTCATTTTTATGGTCTGGTAAAATATTCAATAATAATTCATCAATCTCTAAACGACTAGCATAGTTGTGGTTTTTAATATGTTTAACAATAAGATTTTGGTAATATTCTTTGTCAAATCCTTTATTCTTAGTGTAACTAGCTTTTTGTCTAGTGATTTCAGCTAGCTTTTCAGAAATATAATAATTTGGTTTTCTACCCTCAATTAATCCTTTTGATTTCAGTAGTTTTGCTCCTTCATCAGTAATAGATTGTTTCTTTTGAATTTTATCTAAAAGAATCAATTTCGTTAAATTTAAATCATCTTTTTTCTCGATTAAGAGTTTAGAATAATTTTCATCAATAGAATGGCAATAAATTTCTAAAACAACATTATTTCTGTCTGATCTTGTGTAATCAGGTAATGTAAAATAACGTCTACGTTGTTCGTTATACATTCAGTGTATTCCGTAACCCAAAGTATAAATCATTGTTTAGTTAACCATTACTTTGGCTAACCATTTGTTCCTATATTTTTTCGGTGTTTTATCTCCTGTAGTATAATCTTCTACATTACCATCAAAAAAGCTTCCAGTATTACTGAAAATTAACTTATTGATTTGTTCTGGTGGAGGATTATTAATTATTCTAAACGCTCACTTTCCCAACGTTCACGATAGTAATTGATATAATCAGCGGTAGCTTCTTGATTAATACCCCAATAATATCTACATAACTTTTTATAGAGAATCAATCCTTTTTCAGTACAAGCAATCTCAATAATTCGGTCAAGCAAAAATTCTATTTGGTGTTCGTCTTTGCTATTTGAATGAATTAATTCCTCAACCATTGGAAGATATAGTGCGTATGCTTGTTCATTTAATAAAGAAATTGATTCAGCAATAAGTTTGATATTTTGAAAAACATCTTTATGTGATTGTTCATTTTCCATTTTTGATAGAATTATAGGGTATCATTATATCTAAACAAAGACAATTCTAAATCTCTTAATGATAAACCTGTATTCTTAGACCATTCCCTCATCAATTGTGCATATAAAAGATATTTTTCAACTGTAATTTTCTTTGGGAGTTTATATTCAGAAAACCATTCATTCCAAGATTAAATCACTTTTATGTCAATTATTGGAGGATAATTTGGAGACAAGAAATGAAACATTTTTGAAACTGCCACAATGGAATTAGATAGTCAACCCTTTTTAAGGGTTGACTATCTAAATTTTTAGAAACACCGCTAACAATTTCAGACTCTAAATCTTTATCAAAATTTCCTTGATCTATTTCAAAGAAATAAGAGACAATTGCAGCATCGGCAAAAGGATATGAATAGTTTGATTGATTTAGTCTTGGAATACGAGCAAACCAAGAAAAAGCAAACGAAGCCGCTAATACAAAATCAGCAGGATCATAAAAGCCAGGTGTACCTTGTTCATTTTTATTTGTTTCTAATATTCTAATAAATTCACTATAAGAAGTTGATTACCATCTTTCAGTATGAAATTCAGTATCTTTTCCTGAATTTTTAATTTTATTATATGTCTCTTTATTAAATGATTTTACTTTATTTCGCATAGAATGGAATAATGTCAACCTGAGTAAAAGGCTCAAAGTGATTATTGCGAATCAAAGCTCGTAAAGGCTTTTGAGCTGGCAAAAGAGCTAATACAGCATCTTTAGAAGCTCGGTCGGTTGCACCAAAATTTTCAGCCATAAATTTTGCGTCTTCTCCTTCAAGTTGCAATGCAATCTTAGTACCCATGTTTTCAAAAACAACTGTTGCAAAATCTCTCACGCTTTGTGACGCTAAAATAAATCCAACACCATATTTTCTTGCTTCACGAATTAAATCAGTTAGCGTATTATCGTAAGAAAGTTTATGAGCTTCATCAATGACAACATAAAGTTTTATTTTGTTTGATGGGCCCTCAGATATCATTCTATTGTAAACAGCTTGTAATACAAACCTTGCCACAGATTTCATCAACTCAGGTGTTGCGAGTGCAGATAGATTAATAATTGAATTTTGATTTAGTACTTCATTAATTGAAACACTATTTGTACCTGAAACAAAGATGTTATTTTCGAATAATGGCTCAATACGGTATTTTAAGTTTCTAACATTACTTCCACCATTCTGTTCCATAAATTCTAAGATAGCCCATATATCTTCAAATTGAGGTGGTTCATTATTCCAAGTAGTCCTATCCGAAATCGAAAATCCTTTTTCTTGATAGGCTCTTTTGATAGCATCCTTTAAAACGGGATGTTGTATATCACCAAGCCCAAATATTTGTTTTAATATAGCAGAGACCTGATATACATTGTGCATGTAATCTTTCTTTTCTCCAGTTGTTCCATTCAATGACAGTTCCAACGGGTTTATATCCATTCCATAAGAAGGATCTAACGCTACTGATTTTGTAGCATCTAAAAATGAATCGCCATTTCCATTTTTTAAAACATTAGAAATATATTCTCCTTGAAAGTCAAGTACCAAAAAAGGAATTTCTTGTTTGCTTAATTCGTAGAGTATTCCAGCTGTTGTTTGAGACTTTCCCGCTCCTGATTTACCTACAATTAACAAATGTTGATTTGCTAATTTTTTAGGTTCCATTGTAACTGGGTCGAAAATAACCTCTTTAGCATTATCAACATTTTCGCCTAAAACAATATGCGGCTTTGAAATGTATTCTTCCATTGGAGCCGAAACTACAGGTAAATCATTTTTTTCGATTTTAAGTTCTTCTTTCACTGGGTAAGTAGTTTGTTGATTTTCTTTTGAAGTAGTTTCTTTACCCTCATCTTTACTACTTGTAATAGAATCTATAGGATTAGGATTTACTATTTCTGTATCACTTGTTTTGCTTTCTATTGGTTCTTCAATTTCAGTTTCTCTAATTTCTAATAAATCGGACACATCTTTATTGCCTATTTCATAAATTAAATTTCCCTTGTAATTTTCAATTGGCTTAGTTGTCCCTGCCCAATGAATTATGTATCCAGATTTTTCAAATTCAATTTCGAAGGCACCCGTATTAATTGCCTCAATCATTTCTTTTAACTCAGCGGGGTGAGTACAAGAATTATGGCGTATTGCCCTTTCTAAATAGAATCCAATAAGGGTTGATAAGGATTTATTAGAAAGATGAACATCTATTTTCGGATTGGTATCATCAGATATGAATTTAGTTTTGAATGCCTTTTCAGAATTTTCATTTTTTTTGACTATCTCTTCTTTTAAAGCTAAGCTCTCAGTGATATTACCAGAACCAGATCGGAATTTCACTTCAATTAAATTCAAATTCAACTTTCCGTTTTTAACTGAAACTAAAATCAAATCGCTTCTCTTTACAGTAATATCTTCATCGCTATTTCTGCGTTTACTTTGAGTGAAAAAATCTATATGAGTATCTACAGGTATTAAAACTCCATTAGACATCAAACCTTGTCTTTCCAGTTCTAATCGAGTTATCGCCAACCCAATAATCTCTCTTGCGCTGTTTGGATTATTAATTAGTTTCAATGCTAATTTCCCTGAAACAGATTTAATAATATCAAGTATTTTAACTGCTCTAAATGATGATGTTGGAATATTAATTTTGTTTAAACCATCTTCAATTAGTTTTTCAATTTCGTTTAGCCAGCCTGTAGAAACAATTAACCGATGTCCAACCCCGTCCATAAATTCAGGAGTGTAATCAATCAAATAACTTTTTAAATTAGGATTGGAATCAGCAGGATTATCAAAGTATTCAATCCCAAAATTTCTATCAATTGTAAACACCCAATCACTTCTATCATGAATTTGAGAAAGAATGTGACGATCTTTTTTCTCTAGCTCTAATTGTATTGTTGGTAAATGGTCAATTGATTTGCCCCAATCAAAATAAGAACAACTTAAGCCTAAGATATCAAGCCCAGTGCTATAAATTAAGCTGCTAATATCTTCACCACCATCTATGTCAGAAGTTATAGATGGGACAACCTTCCTGCTCCAAGTAACAGCATCATTCATTATATTGAATTCTGAGCGATACTCAGCCAAAAGTCCATGTAAGAAATAGGAACCTGGGACATTGCCTATCGGCCTGGAAATAGTTTTAGTAACAAACTGATCGATAATAATTGTAACATTGGCTTCTTTAAATTGAACATCAATCCATTCATCGCCTTCAACTTTTACTTTAGAGAAAAATAATTTAGGGAATAATGGATTATGACTTGGCTCCAATAATTCTTCATCGATATCAAGCCCCATCTCAGCTCTACTAGTTTCATTCATTAATTCATCAAAAGAACTACCCATTAACTCATAACCCAATGAGCCATAAAAAGTAATGTCATAACGAAGGTGTTTAAAGTCTTCCATTTTTTGGAGCTCTCTTATGGTATTCAAGAACAATAATCCATCGCCTGGATTAAGAACATTAAGTTTTAATGTATTTATGTATGGGTGATGTCTTAAATAACGCCATAATCTATCTGATATTTGAGAAGCTGTTACAGAAGAAATATTCCCTAAATCATTACGATAGCCTAATGCCCTTGAAATCATTGCCACAACTTTTCTTACATCAGTTGTCGTACTTTTTGGGAAAATGCTCCAGAATAAATCTAAAACGTCTGTGTTTACAAAAAAGTTGTTTTTTTCAAATGCAAGAGCATTAGGGATATTAAGAGGTAAGATCTTTTCAAATCCTTCAATATCTATTGCTTTTCTTGCTTCATCCTCACTCATTCCAACCAATTGTGAACTCCAATCAAAAAGCATAATTTGATATTGTAATAACCACAACATTTTTAAGGGATGAGTAGGGGCTAGTAAAATCATTTCCTCCGACTCTTCTAATGAGCCTAATTTTACATGAATGGTATCTAATCTATTTAATAGATGAGTATTATTCAACAAGTTATTTACTTCAGCATCAGGAGATGATGTAATTGCATCAGCTATCGTTTTTGTTAATATTTGAAAAGCTTTTGCGTAAGAAATAATCTTTTCCTGATAAATTCTTAAATCCAAGATTTCAATTACTGCCGTTGAATCATCTGAAGTAATATCATGAAATAATTCTCTTCTTGTTTCTAGAAAGGCATTAAATTCTGTTCTAAAGACAGTTAAATTTATTTTAACCTTATCAAAGTCGCCTGCTTCAATGTAGCCTCTATTTATAATATTTACCTCGTAAGCTCCGCAGCTAAAAGGGTCTTGAAGTGTTTTTAATTCCAAGTCATATAATAAATCGTTTAATGGGATTTGATATGTTTCTCTCGGATTTGTTTTAATACGGTACATTAAAATCCTACCAGTTTCCAATCCCTGACTTTCTATTTCAATTTCCTTACGAAAACGATACGCAGCTTTAAAAGTAGCTTCAGCAACATTTCTTATTCTATTGAATCTCTTACCTTCTCCTGGATTCGTTGTGTCTCCTTCCTGGTCTTCACCTCTTAAATAAAATGGTTCACTAGTATCTTCAGCGATTTTAGCTTTATTTTCATCTAAAGCAACAACTCTAATTTGTACTAACCATTCTTCGCCAGGTTCTAACTCAACATCCTTAAAAGTAAAATTTGTTTGCTCAACGGTTCCCTTTGCAATTTTTCGCAATAATTCATTGCTGTCTTCGGCTGTCTCTTCTCTTTCAAGAATTATTACAAACTGTGATACTTTTGGAGTTTTTTTAGGATTTGTTTTCCATTTCAATTTCAATTTCGAATTACTTGTTGCTACCAAATTATCACCTTCAATTAATAATCCAGTAGTTAAAAGCGGATTCCCATCTTTATCACGGAATGGTTCCAAGTAAAGTTCAATTTGCTCACCTGCAAGTGTTTTGAATTTCCATTTATCAAAACTTATCTTTTTTAACCAATCAGCGTCCTCCAATATTTTTGCAGTCCATTCCCTTGAATCAACCTGGTTTTGGTTTCTAAAGAAATCTAATAAGTTTGATTTGATGTTATTTTCAGTGGGATCTAAACCCTTGTTTACTAGATCATCAATGGCAAGAAATATAGTTTTATCGGCATTACTCAATGTCTCAACACAAGTCCCATTAATTAAAATGCGTGGTTGTACATCCTCTTCCTTTAATTTTAAATCAGGAATTAGATTAAGATAATGAATATAAGCACCTGCCGTTTCCCAAGTACAATCGTCTTTTTTAAGCGCTAAAAGATAACGAAGCTGATTTTCAATTCTTTGTTTTTTTACAACAGAAATATCGAAGATTGACTTAATTATTTTTTGTTGATCTTTGTCAAACCCTTTAATCAAGTTCTTTTTATGCTCGTTAAAAACACCGTCTAAATCATATGATTCAAACGTATGAATATCATAACTATCTTCAGCAGCACCTTTAAAACCTTGTGGAATAAATACCACAAGCACTCCAAAATCTAGGCGATTTCGCAATTCAATTAATCTGCCACTTTCGATTTCAAAACCAGCAGCGTTTTTATCAGTTAAGGAATATGCTTCTACATCTCTTGCTTTTAAGTCAGAATCTAGATTTAGCTTTTCGCAGGTATGCGTCATTACTGCATACGGCAAATAATCTACTCTTAAACAATGATTTCTTTGTTTAAGTAAAAGTTTAGCTTTTAAATCATTGAAAACTGCCTGTGCAATTTCTTCAAAGAATATATCTTGTGTAATTGTTACCATAGTGGTTTTATTTATTCTTAGTAAGTGCTTGTGTTAAAATTTCCTGGGCTTCGTCTTCTAAACGAATTGCTTCTGCTCTTAAATCGTATGCATTACGAACTAAATCACCAATTTCTTTTTGTTGTTTATCAGGCAGTATTGGAAAGAAGATCTCTTCAACTTGTTCTGGAGTTAAATGATCAATAACTGCTCCGTGCTTATACCTCATTACTTGATTGTAACCATATTCGGATGATAGAAATGCATAAAGGTATCCTGAATCAAAATTGGCGGAACATTCAATTCTAATTAAATCGTGAGTTCCAACCCAATTTTCATAATTATGATGGATGTAGCAAGTCCTACCTAAGGTTCCAGAACAAGTCATCAATATCCAGCCTGTTTGAAGTTTATAATCTTCCATTCCATAAGTTTCAGTATTTGATAGGTATGATACATCTGAAGGTCTTATTTTTATTATGTCTTTTCCAGCCATATATGGAATTCCAAATCCCTTTTCCACAAATGTTCTTGTGAAACGGTTTAAATAGAATGTTCTACTAACAACACCATCTTTAATTTGGCAATTAACTTTCGAGTATTTTTCAATATTACTTATAGCGAGCTTAGCTAATGGGTTGTAAAAATTCGCATCCAACCTAAAGCCATAATTTACTTCTGAAACATTTGTAAAATAGATTTCATTTTCTTTTGAAGGGTCAAGAGTTTCAAAATTTGTTTCACTAAGAGGGGGAAGGTTATTGTATTGGTGTAATAGTAAATCTGCCTCTTGAAGTAATTCATGTGCTTTTTCTCTGCAGGTTACAGCAGTTAAATATCTTTCATTAATGCTTTTTACTACTTTTTCATCTAAAACTGGAACAGGTATTTTAGATATATGAGGCGCCTCTATGTACTTAATAACGGCACCAGCTGCGTGATCATTTAATAGTTTATTTCCATAACTACTTTCAAGGTATGCAGCAATAAACCCCTCGAAACCTGTATTTGCGATAATTCTAGATACATTATTGGCAATAGCATAACCGTTAATGATATTATCTGAGATTCGTATGCTGCCAATAGTTCCAAAACCAGTAACTAAAATCCAATTCTTCTTAACTCTTAATCGAAGTCTATCTGCTTGTTCATTTGTTATATAAGTAATTTCAGGAGCAAGCGAAACAATTTCTGCACTTGCTAAATACCTACATTCATTTTCATCCTGTAAAAACTCTCTTTTAAAAACTGGAGGATTAAAAATTTCTGAACAATAAAATTCAAGTGGATTTGTATCTAAATTATTTATAAAATTTTGATTTTCAGAAAAAAACTTTGGGTCTATTCGACATTCATCAAATTTTAATTTTGAAGAAGAAACTAAGGAAATATCAATTTCAAATTTGTCTAATATTGCGCTCATTTCTTTTTATTTTGTAATTCTAAAAACATTGCAGCAACTTTTGGTAACTCGTCATCAAGCATTCTTCCAGTTGTTTCAACTACAGGTAAAAAATCTAGTATTGTAGATTCAGCAAACGGCTTGTATAGCTCTCTATTGACTATTTCTTTACCTCTTTCATCTTTCTTATACATGAATTCGCCCCTTCTTCCTTTTCCTACTTTTTTTACATTTGCCATAAAAATATCATAGTGAGCCATTTCTCCACTCATACTTTCCATTAACTTCTCCTGGTCACTTTTCCTACGCAGAATCAATACACTCGTTTGTGTTCCTGTTCGGGGTAAAAATGTTTCCACAGGCAAATCAACGCTAGCAAGAATTTGACAGTTTTGCAAAATCCAATACCTAACATAGGCATACCCAGGGTTACTAAGAATACTATCTGGCAAAACAATTCCACATTTGCCAGTTCCTGGTTTTACCAACTTAATGCATCTTTCAATAAACAATACTTCTGGCTCTAATGCATTTTTAATATTTGATTCTTGCTGCCATTTACCATCTTCTGTTTTACTCCAACCATGCGCGAGATCATAACGTTCTAAAATTTCTCTGCTATCTATTTTTATTTTTGCGCCAAAAGGTGGATTCGCCATTACAAAATCCATACTGCCTAACTGAATTTTTTGTGACACTTCTTTTGGCCAATCGCTTGGATCTTTAAGTCCATTAACAGAGAACAACCCCCCTCTGCCATCGTTATTCATAATCATATTCATTTGAGCTGCCTTAACCAAATTTTGGTTAAAATCGGTTCCGAATATGTTATAACCAGCTTCATGGATTTCATCGAACAATGCCTTTTCTTCCTCTTCAGTAGGCTTATTTTGGTTTTTCCAGTTAGCTTTGTGTTTTTGACGGAGTTTTTCGCTGATGTAATTAAATGCAATTACAATAAAGCCTCCAGTTCCACATGCAGGATCATATATGCGATCACCTGGCTTAGGATCAAGCATTTTCACTGTCATTTTTACAACATTACGAGGAGTAAAGAATTCACCTTTTGTTCCCTCCAAAGTTGGCCCTACAATTGTTTCATAGGCTACCCCTTTAACATCTACAGATGAATGTATAAAATCGTATTTCTCTAATTGCGCAACTATATATGAAACAGTTTCCCTGTTAAATAATATACCTTCGGCAGCTGAATCAAACAAACCTTTCAGCTCGGGTTTATTTTTTAAATCCTTAAATAATTTCTCAACTCTATCCTTTACTTCTTTTTGTCCATCTTTATCGTTTCTTTCTTCAGCACTTCTAATTGCAAATCGTGGCCTTCCTGAAAGAGTTTCGTCTTCAATTTTAGCAAATAACAATTTTAAAAATTCCCAAAATATTTGTTCCTTACTTCCTCCTTGATTTGCATGAATATAATCATGACAACGTTTGAAAGCATTTAATAGATTGTTTCCCGTTGCAGCTCTAAGTCTTCTTCTATCAGTAGTATAAATTGAAGCAGCATCTTCCCCAAATCGAGGAAAATCATTTACTGGAAAAACATCAGTTTCAAACTTGGTTTTTCTTTTTTGAAAATAAATTAGTTCAATACCATTGGTCCAACATCCATATTCAGCGGATGGTGTATCGACAAGCCATTGTTCAATTTCATTTGCACCGCCAGTTTTATCAGTAGGATTGGCTTTGGGGCCAGCAATTAGAATTAAAACAAAAGGATCTTCAGTATCTTTAAACATTACAGCTACAGCTGACTTTTTACTTTTTTGCTTATCACCATCCCATATTTTAATGGGAAAGTCAACACGAATGTCAGAGGCAGGATATTCATATTCCTCAACTAAAGTGCGTTCGAAATTTTGACGAACTTGTTCAAGCTCGGTTTCCTTAACCCATTTGCCTGTTATGAAATCAGCAATTTTTCCATCAGGTATTTCTATAATCTCGGTAGTTTCTTCAGTATTTTCTTTATTTTTATTTGCCATAATTTCTGATTATTTTTTTTTAAACGACTGGTTCAATTTTAAATCTTGGTTTTATTACTTGCGAATTTGATGCATCAGATAGGTCAGTGTAAAATCCTAATTGTCTTAATCTTTCTTTTAATGCTAAAAAATTATTATTTAATGCTTTTGCTGTTTCAGGACTGTCGTTTGGTTTAATCCATTCGTTAATATAAATACCATAACGGGTTTTCAACCATTCAACAAATGATACAATAGTTATGGATTTCGTTTTAAATCCTTTTGGATCTGCACTAACTACAGCTAATTGCACTAAAACTTCTAATAACACATTACCTAGGACATATTTCCTTTGTCTTCCTCTTCCGCCTTGTAAAAAACCTTCTTCAAGGTTCATATTGCACAGGTGTTTCATCATCTCCTTATGCTTATTAACTCTCATCTTCCAATTTGATTTATCAGCACAAAGTATCTCGACATATTTATCTAAAGGAGAGATATTCATCTGCAAAATTGTTTGAATATCTGGATCATCTTTTAAATCATCGTCATTAATAATATCGCTTAGTTTCACAAGAAAATAACCATCAATTGAAGGGTTGTTGACATATCCTGCTAGTTGCTCAACAGTTGGATTTTGGTTTCCTTGCGTTTTTGCAAACTCGCTTAGCTTAACTAATTTGTAGTGAGATTTGAAATATTTGTACATTTCGTTTTGGTCGCTCTCAACACTTTTTTTAGCTAGGGAGTCACATATTTTATCTTGCCCGAGGGTTAAGTCAACAAATATTTTTGGTTGGAAATCACATTTGCAAAGCTTATGCATGTCTGGTTCCAATTTTATTATGACACAGCTGCTGCATTTTGAATTTTGGAACTGAATTAAATTATTTATTTGCTTGAAATTTTTAAGAGCAAACATTGCTGTATGAAAATTAAATAATACAGTTAAATAATGAAATAATTCTCTTCTTGGAACTGCGCTTCTGTAAACTAATAATTTCAGAGTATCCAACACAATTTGTTGATGTTGAGCTTCACATAAAAACTTGTATTCTAAAACTTGATTGGATTTTGTGGATGGGAGGTCTACTTTGAAATTATCAAGTATTCTAAGTAAAAATTGCGTTTCAATATCTAATTCATTAAACTTAGCCTCATCAGTAATGATATTATATTGCCCATCAGGTTTCGTTCCTTCTAATAGGTAAGACATCAAGAAATCTGTAATTATGGTGCCTTTAAAAGCGTTATAAAGAAAAACACTTACATCTCTATCTTGGCTTCTAACACGAGGGTCCAGTAATTTAATTGTACTCAAGTGTAGGGGTTTGAAATTAGAAATTCTTGGCCTTCCATGTCTACCAACACCTTCTGTTATATTAGTTGCAAAATCAGCAGAAATCCAATTTTTCACTAACCGTTCTCTTGTAGAATCATTAATCCCATCAAAGTGTTTTGAGTCAGCTTTTATAAGTTCTACTAATGATTCAGGATATAAAGTAGACTTTGTAGTATTTGATATTACTTTACCTTTTGTATGCAATAGCACCAGCAATCTTACTATGGCTTGCTCAAAATTGATGTTATTAGCATCAAAAGGCATAACCGGGAAGTATCTAAATGCTTTTTGTTTTCTATCTAGAGCCATATTTTTTATTAATTTTCATTTAAACTGATGGTTCTATTTTAAACCTTGGTTTTATTACTTGGGAATTAGATGCATCAGATAAATCCGTATAAAAACCTAACCTTCTGAGTCTTTCTTTTAGGGCATTGAAATTATTATTTAATGCCTTAGCAGTTTCAGGGCTATCACTACTTGTATCCCATTCATTTATATAAATTCCATAGCGATTCTTTAACCATTCAACAAAAGCAACAATAGTAATTGGTTGTGTTTTAAATCCCCTTGCATCTGCGCTTACAACTGCTAGTTGCACCAGAACTTCAAGTAGTAAATTGCCTAACACGTATTTTCTTTGTCGTCCTCTACCACCATGAACAAAGCCATCTTCACGATTCAGATTACAAAGACCGCTCATTAATTTTTTATGTCTGGACACTAAATTTTTCCAATTTGATTTGTCAGCACATAAAATTTCAACGTATTTATCCAAAGCAGAAATATTCATTTTCAATATTTCTAAGATATCGGGATCATCTTTTAAATCATCATCGTTAATAATTTCACTTAATTTCACTAAGAAATAACCATCCAAGGAAGGATTATCGAGATAACCAACAAGTTGCTCTAGTGTAGGATTTTGGTTTCCTTGTGTTTTTGCAAATTCACTTAGTTTAACTAATTTATAGTGAGATTTAAAATACTTGTACATTGTATTGTAATCATGCTCTAAACTTTTCTTAGAAAGTGCATCACAAATTTTATCTTGTCCTAAAGTTAAATCAACAAATATTTTTGGTTGAAAATCACATTTACAAAGCTTATGAAAATCATTTTCACCTTTAATAGTAATACAAGCAGCACATTTCGAATTTCTGTCTTGAACTAAAGCATTAATCTGATTATATGATTTAATTGCGAAAAGAGATGTATGAAAATTAAATAGTATGGTGATATAATGAAAAAGTTCTCTGCGAGGTACTGAAGTTTTATAAACAAGTAACTTCATTGTATCTATTACGAATTGCTTTTGTTGAGCATCACAAAGAAATTTGTATTCAGGTACTAGATTAGACTTTGTTGATGGTAAGTCTATTTTGAAATTATCCAGAAGCCTTAGTAAAAATTGAGTTTCAATATCTAAGTCATTAAACTTTGATTCGTCAGCTACGAGGTTGAATTGACCTTCACGTTTAGTACCTTCTAAAAGGTAAGCCATGAGATAATCATCATCACTAGCAACAGCAGTTCCTTTAAAAACATTGTAAAGAAAAATGCTAATATCCCTATCTTGACTCCTAATTCTAGGATCAAGAAGCTTAATAGTGCTAAGATGCAAAGGTTTTAAATTTGAAATACGCGGTTTACCTTGCCTTCCTTTTCCTTCAGTAATAGTTGTTGCAAAATCTTCTGAAATCCAATTTTTCATTAACCGCTCACGAATGGAGTCTGTAATTCCTTCGAAATGCTTTGAATCGTCTTTTATATTTTCAACTAAAGTTTCAGGATATAGTGGATTTCTTTTTGTACTGGATAAAATCCTTCCCTTTGTATGCAAAAGCACCAAAAGCCTTACAATGGCCTGTTCAAAATTAAGGTTATTGGCATCAAATGGCATAACCTGAAAATATCTAAACGCTTTTTGCTTCCTATCAAGTGCCATTCTAATTAAATTTTATTTAAAACTAATTTACCTGATGCCGATTTCTCAAAAGAGTATAGATTCGAATCGTCTTCAGTTAAAAACACTTTGATAGATCGCTTTGCTAAAATTCGTCTTTTGAACATTTCAAGATTTAAGAAAAAGGTTCTTATTTCTATAGAAGTTGGAACATATCCCTCCTTAATCCTCATTAAAATTTCAAAGAGATCAATATTGATTTCTAATGAAACAGTTTTATCGTTCTCGTTATTATTCCCTAATGGGGCAGTAATATGTCTGAAAATAATGTGGTCAGGAAAATATTCTATATAATTTGTTTGATTCCCAACATCTGGAAGAACTACTTCAAAATCTGCTCCTGGGAAACCATAAAATGCCTTTGTAGTTGATTTTTTAAGACTATTACTTCGAATGCAAACATTCCCTTTGCCTACCTCATCATTGTAAATTTTTTCAGATTTACTGATTGCTAAAACCAAATTATTCTTAAGTGTATGATTCGGGTCAGTTCCTGTTTTTAAGAAGCTTACAAATTGATTGAAATATTTGTAAGGCAAAAAGGAATAGTGGTTAACTCCAAATTGTTCCTCAATATATTTATCATTCCCCTCAAAGAAAACCTTACGCTTAATAGAAGTAAGAAACTTGTCTGCACTTTCCTTTTTCCCTTCTTCTTTATCACTTGTTCCTTCTGGTTTATTTAAAAAGTATTCTTCCAAATATTTTAAATCAGGGTTGTTAACTAATTCACCTTTTTCAAAGATGTGCTCTGTTAATTCTGTTTTTGGATTTTGGAAATATAGATGGTTTTCTAATTTTGGAAGTGTCATACTTGCAACATCAACTTCCTGTAGGATAGCAACCATTCTATCTTGTTCTATCTTATTAAAAGCATTGTTATAATAAAAACGATCTAATAAATTTTCATTTTTATCAATACTCTCCTGTATTTGACCGCAAGTATATTTATTAAATAAAATAAATGAAATCAAAGATCTAATATCACGCATTGTGATATGTTTTTCCTTTTTTAAATAAATGGCAAGAATGATCTCTTTTATTCTTTGCTTTACAATGATTCCTTTTTTATTGTCCTTAAGAGTATCGATATTGTATTTGATATAACACTTGTCAGCATATTCGCAATTTTCAGATTTGCATGCAGACCAGGTATCGTTTTTACCTGTATCGTCTAATACGATACTTAATAACTCATCTAATATAGAATTTGGATTTTCAATTTCTACAATTGCTCTATTATTAAGATTTATAAAAGAAAGTGATTCTGGTAAATTATAACTTTCATATTCCAAATAATGATGAACATGTTTGCCGAGCCAATTATAACTCTTGTTACCTAATAAAAAATCTCTTAACTTGCCTTCATTGATTGCGATAATTTTTACAATTTTTGAGTTAGGCTCATTATTGCCCTCAAAAGGTTTAAAAAACTCATTCAATAAATCATCATTGCTTTTGCCATCAAAATCTTGACTTCCATCATACAAGGTTTCAAATTCAAAGCCATCATAATTGAATTTACAACCATTGTCAGTTGTAAGACTAAAGTTGCCACCATTGTTTTTTGCAGCCGATTCAATTAATTGGATGAAAGCTGTTTTTCCATCACCAGCATTTCCAGTGAGAACAACAAGCTTCTTTTTGCCTTGAAGGACATCATCTTTAAGAGCAGTATCTAGTTTAGTTGGAATGTAAGTGCTTGGATCTAAACCTCTTGTTAGTCCGGTACTAAGTAGACTTTGCGAGTATATTTGCAAAAAAGAATTAATATAAGGATTATTGTTTGCTTTTTGCATATGTTTATGGCTTTAGGATATTATGTTTGACTTTAAATATGTTACAATCTTGTGTTTATAACTTAGCAAATTTAATTCAAATTATTCATTATCCAACCCCCTCATAAACCGCTGAATAGGCTTCAAATCGTTTACCTGAATTTTTAGTTCATAAAGGTCTTTTTTCGGGTTGAATTTTACATAGGGAATGGTCAAAGGATATTCGTCTTTGAGGAGCAAATACGCTTTGAGGGAAAGGTCTATTTCTACTTCGTGTTGTTCTCCTTGGAAACTGAAACCAAACGCATCAGGAATTTGTTGTTCGTGTTTATCTTCGAACATAAACCCTCGGTTATTGAATTCAACTGCGGTGATTCTATCCAGGTGATAAGTTTTGTTCTTGGCAGAAGAAACCTCAAAGGCCATAACGGTGTGGTAGTTGTCGGTGAAACCAAATGGTTCAACCAAACGATCTGAAATGGTTTCCGAATTGATGGAGTGGTAACGCTTGAGAATAACCTGTTCTTTGCTGGCAATGGCTTGAGCTAAGCGTTCCACAATCCTTCCATTCTTGGCATTCACCAAATGACCTGCCACGATATTTACATCCGATGCTAAATAGATTTTACTTAAAACAGCATCTTTGAGCTTATTCTTTTTACCGGTGGTAAGTACCAGTTGTTTGAGGTACTCGGCTTCTTCTGTTGTGAAACGAATGCCTTGTACCGTATCGTTGTGAATGAAAAAACGATTGTTCTTATCACGGTGCAAATCAAAGCCACATTCACGGATAAGGTCAAGGTAACGATAAACTGTTCGCTCAGTGGTTTCGAGCATTTCTGCCAACTGATTTACCCCTTTTGGCGGACGTTGTTCCAGGTATGAAATGAATTGTAATACACGAAGAATTTTCCTTTGGTTTAACATGTTAAATAGTGATATGAGTACAAAGTAGCACAAAATGATACAAGTTAACAAATGATTGACCTTAGTTGTCAGAGAAATTTTACTATTTGATTTTAAATGACTTGAATCATATATCGTAGATTAGAGAATATGGTTGCTTTTTTGTTTATTCGTCCAGTATTATAACTAATATCCAATAGAACTTTCAATTTTCTTCTCATTTGAATCCTCTAACCCCCAAAAGAAATCCAACCCCGTAATTTCTTCTACTTTATCAATACTAGTTGCATACTCTTTAAAATCAACTTTGGTATTCGAATCCAATAGAATAAAACCAATTCCTATCCAATTACCATTTCTTTTTTGGAGCAATACTTTGTAATACGCTTTGGTTACAGCAACAAGATGAGGTCCGATAGTTGGCATAACAGAATCAAATATTGGCCCAGTTACCAGATACAAACTATCATACTCAACCGTCCAATTACGCACCTTCATTTAAATTTTTTTCCACATTCCACCAATAAACCGAGGCAATTGCGAAGAGATTTTTAGTAGTAAAAAGATTGTAACAATGTTTCCATCGAGGACTAAATATCCGCAGCTGGAGACATAAGTAGCACGGTCATATCCTGATTTTTAATAATCATTTGAAAAATCAATTCGTATTATCAAAGGATAAGGTACAACAAATTCCCAACGTTGAAAACGTTTCACGGTTTTAACTATAGTTAATACAGATAGCTCTTTACTCATTTGAATTAATATATTTTGAAGTGTTTTATTCTATACGAAAAGCAATGGCATCAGTAAATGAGAGCGGAATATTGTAAAAATTAAAATCATCTTCAGTCGGATTTTCAGACTCTATCATGTTAAAAACACAATCGTGTGTAGGAAGTGTCTCAAAAAATAGGCTGAAAAATTTCCAATCTTCAGTAGATTGAAAATTCAAACGTTTAGGTGCAATTGCGATACCCTCTACGTCAATCAAAGTATATTTTTTATCTGAACCTTGTACTGTTAGATAAGTAGCGGGTGATATTTTAATCCATCCACCTTTTGAATAATACCAAGGTGTAGTATATCCAAAATCAATTCGAGTAGATTGTTCAGAAATAATCACACGCAAAAGTACAGGATTAGCGATGTCTTTTTTTTGAATATGAAATAATACAGGTAGTTTCATCTTACTTATTCACACATATTTTTAGTATAAGTTACAAGCCAATCTGGTGAAATAATTTTCAATTGATTACCCTGTGATAAAATTAGACGAATAAGTTCAATTGTTGGAATTAATTCAAAAACAATATTTGCCACACCAGAGGAAAGTTTGTGAACGTTTTGACTACTATGTATCGGATAGGCAAGAAAATAATTTGTCGCTAATGCAGTAGCTTGAAGAATAATTTTTTGTTTTGGTTGAAATGGTATCGGAAAAACTCCGTATAAATTATCGAAAGTTGTTTCAGTAATAAATCTGTCTACAGTTTTAAAGTTGAGATTTAACAAAAAAGGCGAAAAAACTCGATCAAGTCCAAACGTTCTAACCTTATTATGCTTCTCTGAAAATCCAATTACATACCATTTATTTTCAAATTCTTTAATTAAAAAAGGATGTAAAAGAATAGGTGAAAACACTCGTTTATTATATGAATAATGAATAAAGGATACAGGGTATTTTTGGATACACGCGGAATAAAACAAATCAAAATGTTCAAATCCACGGGATGTAGGCGGAACCATTGTTTGTACGTGTTTTTCTCGGTGTTTGTGGTTAGGAAATTCTTCTAAAACTGTCGTAAATATTTTTTCGATTGCATTATTAAATTTTTCACTCACACGAGATCCTCCAACCAACTGCAGGAGTTCCGCAGATTCTTTAATAGTTTCAATATCCAAGTCTGATAATTGCACACCAAGTAACGAGAAATCGGGATTAGTATATTCATAACCACCTTTCGAACGATTATACAAAATCGGTGCATCAAAACCATCTGGTGGTAACATCCGCATCTGTGCAATATCTTTTTGAATTGTCTCAGCCGAAGTATCAACGCCTAACTTTTCAAAGCATGCTTCAATGATTTCTTGCATTGTAGGGTATCGCTTCATTTTATTTTGAAGCAGCATATCTATTACTTTATACCTACGAAAAGCACTTTTGTTAATAGGCATTTGAAAATTTTTATTGCTAAAATACACTTTATTTTTAACCCCGTATATTGAATACGGAACGTATTTATTTCTTTGTTATATAACAACTAAAAAGCAATGAAATTAAGAATTGAAAAATGGGTAGAAATTATCCGAGAAACAGAGGTTTCAAACTCAAGAAATTAATACTTATAAAACAAACCTTTTTAAACATAAAATAAATATGAACAACTCAAAGAAACTGAATACTATATGTATATCAATTTAATTGAATTAATAAAATCAGCTGATGCTGTAGCAGTATTTGCTGGTGCAGGAATGAGTGTTGATTCGGGGCTAAGTCCATTTAGAGGTGAGGATGGATTATGGACAAAATCTATTTCCATTGAAGGAAAATCCTACAACCATTTAGATTTAATGTCTCATCATGCCTTCATTGAATCTCCAAAAGAGGCTTGGGAATTCATATTGAACCTCAATAAAAAATATGAACATACAAATCCACATGAGGGATACTACAAGTTACTAAACACACTTAAGAACAAAGAGTACTTTATTGTTACCTCAAACATTGATGAACATTTTTTGAAAGCAGGATTTAACGAAAATAACATATTTGAATGTCATGGATCGGTCAATTATATGCAGTGCCTTGATATCCTTGAAAGCGAAGTTTGGCTAACACCAGATCTAAAAACAGAAAACATACAGCTGTCTGACTTGCCTACTTGCCCAAATTGTGGCAGTATTTGCAGGCCAAACGTTTTAATGTTTGGAGATTGGTTTTGGATTCCTATTCGATCAATACATCAGCAAATTCGTTACAATAAGTGGTGTAAAGATATTAAAGAAACAAAAAAGCGGGTTATAGCAATTGAAATTGGTGCAGGTACAACAATCAGTACAATAAGAAAAGCAGCAGAGTTATTTGCTTCGAATACATTTCCATTAATACGTGTTAATCCGTTTGATGCTGAAACGAAATTTTACAACCATATTTCTGTTAAGATGAGTGCTAAGGAATTTTTGATGTTGCTTTGATTTTACTATCTATAAGTTTCATTTATTTTAATCATAAAGCCATAACTAACAGCGCATTAAAGCAACTTATAATTTTTCCTAATTCAATCATTTTTATATTAACTTCTTTTTGAGGGATGGTTTCAATGAAAATATTTAGTCCTAATTTATCATAACAAGCATCTATAATTTCTTGTATGGTAGGCTATCCATTCATTTTATTTTGAAGCAGCATATCTAGTAATTTGTAACTACGAAAAGCACTTTTGTTCATGGAAATTTGAAAATTTTATTGCTAAAATATACTTTATTTTTAACCCCGTATATTGAATACGGAACGTGTATATTTCTTTGTTTAATAAAACATAAAAGCAATGGAAGTAAGAATTGAAAAATGGGTAGAAATTATCCGAGAATCAGAGGTTTCAAAATCAATTAAACTGTATAATCCAGCAGCCTTGAATTTTAAATCTAACCACCGTATGAAAAGCATTGAGTTATCAGATGAGTATACGCGTATTGAATTTATTTATCGTTCATCGATGATGTATATCAATGGTGGATGGATACAAATGGATCCGAATGCATTTATAAGACCTGTTGGTTCTACGGTAAAATATCGTTTGATAAAAACAGAAGGAATTCCCTTAGCACCTTCCAAACATTATTTCAGAAGTAAAGGGGAATACCACACATACATCTTAATTTTCCCTGCGCTACCAGGTAATACAAAACAGATAGATATTATTGAACGAGAAGCAAACGGTACGTATTTCAATTTTTACGGTGTAGAATATTCAAAATGGATGAAAATACCTCATCCAATGGACATTGAAAAATCACCCAATTAACCAAGATATGAAAAGGTATTATGCACTAGGAAAATTGCTAATCTTAGGATTAACGATTTCAAGTTGCCAAGAAAAAAGTAATAATCAAAAAATCAAATCTACTTTTGAAAAATGGAAAAATAAAGAAATAAGTCAAGGGAATTACCAAGCTAAAAACAGTGAAATAGGCCTAGGTATTCCGGATGAAATACACGTTTTTTATACAGATATAAATCAAGACGAAAAGATAGATGGAATCATTTGTTTTAATCCAATTTTATACGGAGGGGGGAATGCGTTAATAAACGTACAAGAAAAATTAATAATTGTTTCTAAAAATGAAAATTACGAAGTAGATGATACTACGCTTTCAAACCTGGAACGTAAATTAAAATCAGGTTGGATACATCTTACACATGCAAATAATGGAGTAATTTCAGGGGACTATTATGATTATAAGAGTAACGACGGACGATGTTGTCCAAGTATACACAAACAACTTGAAATAAGTATGAAAAATAAAAACGCTACTTTAATTTTTAAACGATAAATGAAATGAACAAAAAAAACAATGTAAACAGAAAAGAGGAACTTCAATGCGAATTTGAAAAATTGAAAGAACTAAAAAACAATGCTATTAAACAGCAACGATACGATGATGCAGCAAACCTCCGTGAAAAACAACGTGAAGTTGAAAAAGAATTAAAAAAATTAAACCAATAAAATTGATAGAAAATGTCAAAAAGTAAAGTAATTACACTTAAAAAATCGATGTTGAATACGATTCGATTTTTAGCTCAACCTCATCCTCCAATACCCAAAAGAAATCAATCCCTGTTAATTCTTCCACCTTATCAATCGATGTAGCAAATTGCATAATATTTCCTTTCAAACTTGCATTAGGTAATACAAACCCAATTCCAATCCATTCGCCATTGCGTTTTTGGAGTAAAACTTTGTAATACGCTTTTGGCACCACAACCCGATGAGGCCCGATAACTTTCATTGAATCCGAAAATACCGGTCCTGTAACAATATACAAACTATCATATTCAACCGCCCAATTTCGAACTTGCATTTCCAACTTTTTCCAAATCCTACGATTAAATCTCGGCAATTGCGGAGACATATTCGAATAAAAGAATGATTGCACCATTGTTTCCATCGAATATCCCATATCCGCAGCAGGTGCCAAATGCCCACGGTCATAACCCGATTTTTGATAATCAATCGAAAAATTCGTTTCTGGTATCATTGGGTCAGGAGCAAAAAACTCACCGCGTTGAAATCGTTTTACTGTTTCATCTTTTGTGAGTAGATAAGCAACCCAATTCGCTTGTTTGTATTTAGGATTATACGAAAGGGTATACCCTCGATGCTTTATAATTGTATCATCAGCATCATATTTCGGTAATTCTAATTGAGCAAATAAACCATTGCTAATAACCAATAAAATCAAAAATGTAATCGTTCTCATAAGCGTTTTTTGATTTAAAAATAGCGTGTAATATTATAAAATCGTAATTATTATTTGTATTGATATTATTTAATGTAAATTGATTACTTTGCTTCAGCTACAGAAAATCAATTGAGTTTTTTTGGTAAGACAAAGATTTATCGGCTTGGTTTATTAATTTTAAAAATTGATAACAAATGAGAACTATGTTTGAATTGAAAAATTCTTACAGATAAAAAATAGTTGAAATGTCCGAAAATCAAAACATAGAATACAAACAATCTTGGCACGATGATTATTTAAAGTGGGTTTGTGGTTTTGCAAATGCTTCAGGTGGTCTACTGTTCATTGGAAAAAAGGATAATGGAGAACTTTTACATGTAGAGAATTACAAGCAATTGATGGAGGCAATTCCAAATAAAATTCGTGACCTAATGGGGGTTTTATGTGAGGTTGTTTTGCATGAATTGGAAGGAATATTTTTTATTGAGATTAAAGTTCCTGTTTATTCTGTTCCTGTTTCACTTCGCGGAAGATATTACATGCGTTCAGGTGCAACAAATAGAGAATTAACAGGTGTTGAATTAAATGAATTCTTACTTAAAAAAGCGGGTAAAACCTGGGACGATGTAGTGGAGGAAAACGCTACAATAGAAGATATTGATGACGCGAGTATTTTAAAGTTTATTTCTGACAGTAAAGAAAAAGGTAGAATGCCTGATACAACAGGATTAACCACTTTTCAGATTTTAGACAAATTACATTTAACCATTGGAAGTAAATTAAAGCGCGCTGCTCTGATTTTATTTGCCAAAGAACCTGCTCGTTTTTTTCCAAATATTCAAGTTAAAATTGGTCGTTTTGGAATGGATGCATCCGATTTAAAATTTCATGAAATAGTTGAAGGTAATTTGGTTCATTTATTAAGTGAAGTTCCTATCCAACTCAATTATAAATTTCTTACGCGACCTATCAAATTTGAAGGGTTACAACGTGAAGAAAAGGATATGTATCCTGCTCAAGCCATTCGTGAAATGTTATTGAATGCATTAGTTCATAGAACCTATATGGGAGCACCCGTTCAAATGCGTGTATTTGATGAACAATTTTCCATTTGGAATGAAGGTGTTTTACCAATGGGACTTTCCATTGATGATTTAAAAACAGATCATAATTCTAGACCTCGAAACCCTATTATTGCGAATGCTTGCTTTTTATCAGGTTATATTGATTCATGGGGGCGTGGCACCTTGAAAATAATAAATTCATGTAAGGAGTATGATTTACCAGAACCAACAATCATTGAGAAAAATGGTGGTATCGAAGTAACCATGTTATCAACCCCCCGAATTGGTAGCGAAGGGTTGGTAAAAGGGTTGGTAAAAGAGTTGGTAAAAGGGTTGGTAAAAGAACTTTCAGAGAACCAAATCAAACTTTTGGAATTAATTGAAACACGTCCAAACGTAACAAAAGAAGACATGGCAAAATATATAGGTATAAGTACAACCGCAATAGATAAAAATATTAAAACCCTGAGAGAAAAAGGAATTTTAGAAAGAGTTGGAGGTAGAAAAGATGGATATTGGAAAATACTCACAAAAGAATAAAACATAAGAAAAGGTAATATGGTCTTCCTCCTTTTCGTCCTTTTACAAAGAAAAACTTATTTGCAAGGGTAATACAAGCTCCACTGCGTTGCGCCCTTGCAAATACCATTTCAAGCCTATTCGTCGGAACTCCTCACTTACGGCTTTCCATTAGTTTTCTTTGTTACGTCCTCCATCGTCGTCAGTCACGGCTTCTTCATCCCCCCATACCCCAATTCGGTAATACGCTCGTTCCTCCAAGCACAAGCATTTTCGCTGTTCACTCACTACTTTAAATTTAAATGGGGGTCTGCCGCCGTTTGAGTTAGGCTCGCCTGCTAAATCGCTTAGGCTTCAGGTTTGTCACATTTTTTGAGAGTTTCTTCAAATGGCACTTGCTTCTTTCAATCGTACCTCATTCAAAAAGCAAAAGCCATAAAATTCTCCTGTCGTATTTAAGTTTTCCGTTCATTTGCAAGAGTGTTCATTCCATCCGTTCCGTACCTACACTACTTTCATTCACACACTTGCCTTTAAGATTCTCTATCGTCGATTCAAAAAAATCCGCCAAAC
>Ga0247722_10000411_pt1 | contig 26925 bp, 21 predicted proteins | sample MSEWelMarce3H_FC_FD_189094 | JGI IMG/M metagenome (GOLD analysis project Ga0247722, IMG submission 189094) | Subsurface sediment microbial communities from gas well in West Virginia, United States - MSEEL Well Study Marcellus 3H_FC | ecosystem: Environmental > Terrestrial > Deep subsurface >... | reverse complement strand
CCATAAAATAGCGGAAAAACACGCGATTGTGATTATTATTGTCACTCGTCCATAACCACTCAGCGTCGGCAGGAATATTCGGACGAGAACCGCCACCAACCGAACGCCAAATATTATTGTCCTGATTCTTTCCATAACTAACGGGCTTCGACCATGATGAATCATCAAAATGGTTCAGGGTCCATCCGGTGCTTTCTTTTGTAGAACAACGCCAATCAGAAGGCTTCGTCGGCTTTCCACCAAAAACGCCAATAAATGCAGCAGGGCCACCTTGGTCAACACCATCGACTGCGATAACATCGCCAGGTCTGACCAGGAGAGAAAAGTGATATGTAGTTGTCCAGCTTGTGCCGCGGCCAACCTTATTTCCGTTGACATACAAATCAAATTCGTTGTCACAAGTAAAATAGACAGGAACTGATACGGCAGGGGCAGGAGTAGGAACTGGTGCCGGAGCAGGAGCCGACTTAACAGCAACAACCGACGGGACAGCTATTTTTGAAACATCGGTCGTAGCCTTGGGCGCAGATATCGTAACTGAAACGACTGGCGCTGATTTAGGAGCCGGTGCAGGCGTAGGCTTGGGCGTAGGCTTGGGCGTAGGCTTGGGCGTAGGCTTAGGAGTGGAAGCAGGGGCGGCCTTGGGAGCAGGCGCAGGGGCAGCCTTGGGAGCAGGCGCAGGGGCGGCCTTAGGTGGAACAAATATACGATGAACTACCTTCGGTAAAAACCGAAGCATTCGTCGTCCAGATGATTGATGACTCTCGGCGTCATGATGAACGTCTTCTGCTGCAGACGCAGACGCAGCACTAGAATGAGCCACATGCAAGTTGTGTTCATTTAATGATAACAAAGTATCGACAACCTTATCTTCTGGTATAATGCCCGCCTCTGTTATTTGGAAATAAACATTCTTCGGAACATCAACTATCGTAACACCAGTTACGAGTGATACCGACAGAATGCAAAGAAGCACCGACGAAATACGCATGAATTAGCAGTTATACAATAATACCATAAAATATCTTTATGTCCATCATAGTAGAAGTCTAAAACATAATAAACATTATGTGTTAATAATATATATTTATAATGTCATCGGCACTCGAACATGGCCACCTGAATAACCGACAAGAAACACAAAAATTATATTCGTTAATGTTGCCCTATAGTTTATATGATAATCCATACAAGCAATATTCGCGAAAAGTAAAACTAAAGCGACAACAAAATAATGTACCACAATCCACGGTGCAACCATCCACAGAATTTATGATTATTTCGTCATATTGGACCGGTACGGCCCTTACAGCAATTTCGTCTACACCGTCATTAGCCCCAATAGTAAATAGTCGTAGTAATGCTTCTGTGGCTGAAAATAGCGTAATCAGCAGCAGCATAAAACCGCGTAAAAAAATGAAAATAACTTCAGAACCGGTCGATGGTGAATCGGAATCGCCTAAACATGGTGGTTCTATAACTACAAACGAAGAAGAACATGCGACGAATGTTATTATATTAAAACCAGTTGAATATGAAAAAATGAAAACTGCAAAATATAGTCTTGCAGACCTTCGAGTATTATGTTCGTATTACGGAATTAAAAAATCTGGAACAAAGCCGGATTTGACCCAGAGGATATATACATTTTTAAAGCAAACTTATTTCATTATACGAATACAACGCAACTTCAAAACATTTTTGTCAAAGAAGTACCGCGATTTATGTGGCCCCGGATATTTACATATATCTAAATGTGTAAATGATACAGATTTCTATACATTTGACAAGTTATCAAATATCAAACCAACGGAACTATTCACGTATCTTGATATCGACAATAAAATCTACGGGTTTCATATTGCATCTATATTTCATCTAATTATTACGTCATATCCCACAATCACGAATCCGTATAATCGAAATGTCATCCCATCAAGAATCATCAAAAGTGTATATGAAAAACTCATCTATGGTTCGTTAATGGGATTTCGTGTATCGGTGAAACTGGACGACGATGACAACAACAACGACGACAATAATGACGACCAATCGGGGGGGTATACAAATAGCTCGACGGTAGTCCCTGTCATCTCACGAGAGAAACAAGAAGAGTTATTTATTGTGGATTTGTTTCAACATATTAATACTCTCGGAAATTACTCTGATTCTGATTGGTTTATCGCATTACAGCGCGATGAGCTCGTACGTTTTATTCGAAATGTTCATGACATTTGGTATTATCGCGCCAACTTATCGCAAGAAATGAAAGAACGTATCTGTCCTCCACATGGAAACCCGTTTGTTTTACATAACTCGCATGTGAATTTGAACGTTATTACATTACTAACAACCGCCGAAATTCGAACCATATGTGTTTCTGTTATAGAACGTATGACTCAACGTGGTGCGTCTCGCGAAGACCAATGTCTAGGTGCGTTTTATGTATTAGCCACTCTTACAATCGTAAATCAAGATGCGCGTAATGCATTACCATGGTTGTATGAAGCGGTTGTTTGATAAATGTAATATAAAATAATAAAATCGCAGATTTATTGTATTTTAAACGCAATTCGACGGCGGTGATATAATATGGCTCTGAATATGCTGCTAAAAACAACTTAAAAAGACTTTACTCATAAGTGTATAACCAACAACATGGTCAAGTCTACTCCTTCTTCTTCCGCTTCCTCTGTCGCATCTTCTTCCGCCCCTGCTGCAGCTGCTCCTGCTAAGCCTGCCAAGGCTCCTGCTACCCCCAAGGCTTCTAAGGCCGCAGCCGCCGAGTCTGCCCCTGTGGTTGCCGCCGTTCCCGTCGTCGTTGATGGCGCCGATGCTCCTGCTACTCCCGTCGCTGAGGTCGATGGCTCTGTTTCTACCGCCCTTTATGCTAGCGTTCTTACCAAGCTTCAGAGTGCTCAGGCCGTTTTTGCTTCTATCCGTTCCGAGGTGAATGAGCTCAAGCGCCAGCACGCTCGTGAGCTTCGTGCCGCCAATAAGGCCAACAAGCGTCGTAAGACCAACGCCAACCGCGCTCCCTCTGGCTTCGTGAAGCCCACCCTCATTTCCAACGAGTTGGCTGCATTCTTGGGTAAGCCCGAGGGTAGCGTTCTCGCCCGCACCGAGGTTACTCGCGAGGTTAACGCCTACATCCGCACCCAGAAGTTGCAGGATAAGGACAACGGTCGCAAGATTAATCCTGACGCCAAACTTCTTAAGCTCCTGAAGTTGAAGAAGGGTGAGGAGCTTACCTACTTCAACCTCCAGAGGTACATGGCGGCCCACTTCGCGAAGTCGGTTCCTGCTGCTGCTGCTGCCGCCGCTGCTGCCGCTTCTGGTGGCGCTGTCAAGGCTTAAATGTCCACACACATTCCACATTCCTTTGTCGGAATAAAACAAAAAATACAAAATGAATATAACGTGGTTCCGCGTTACGTTCATTTATTTCCTTGAGTACGAATAATTCAAATACTTTTATCACGATCACGTGATTTATTGCGCTTATGCCCATCCTTCTCCTGCTTCTTATGTAATGTGTGTAATTCTTGAAATGATGACGCGTTTATGCCATATACTTCGCTTGCAAGTAGGGTTGCATGTTTGTCGGGGCTTTGTTCTAATCCATATACCGGCGAAGAAGTGAGTGACCCTGTGCCGGATGAAAGCGACTGAATAATCACTTCATCACTTGGTGATGATTCGATGAATATAAAATCCTCCTTCATCATAATTTCGACGATACGGGTTCTTTGAATATTATCACGATTAAGTACTACTAATTGTTTGTATTGATTGTTACTGCTACCATTTGTTGTGTCGAACATGGCTTCGTTTAAGATATATGTTATCGCTCCGGCTTCTTCTTTCACTTTGTTTGATTTGCCCGGGTCAACCGCGACGGTAGGTTTACTATTATTTTGCTGCTGCTGCTCCGGTTCGGTGTACCAATCATAAAACCCACCACCGCTATCATGATACTTTTGCATCTCTTTTGCAGTGAGTGTTTTGAATTTTGTTATTTTCTTGAAAACCGCGTCAGGAGATACATACGTAGAAGTCGCCGTTTGTGAATAATCTGTGCCACAAACAACACACATCATTTTGAACTCTTGTTGTGTGAGAGATAATGTTTTCAAAATGTCAGATGTAGTGTAAGCTATAACTGAATGGTTCAATAAACTGATATTACGTAAGACGTTCGGGCATCCATAGACAAACATGTCGGTGTCATCACTCAAGCATGCATCCACGCGCCTTTTTATTGATAATTTTGAGCATAATACGTCCGCTTCGCCTTCTGCGTCGATTGTTGCAAATCCAAAACTGACAAGAAGTTCTTTCACGTTGGAGATATCGCAATCACGCAGGCGAACAAATTGCTTTTTCAGTTCGCGCATCGTTTCTTCAATATCATCTAATTCTGTCGTTGTTATTTCACAACCAGATGCATCCTTTTTATCTTTCGCGAGTTTTACAAGTCTATCATATTGCTTTTTTGCTTCATCTTTCTTCTTCTTCCGCATTTCGATGACATCCGTTTTTTGCGGAGGGGGAGGACCATCAAACACGAACACCGCGTGAATATCATAATGTCGAAACACCGAAGCCATCAAATACATATTCTCTAATAATGCTCCTTCGCCGGAATACCTGTACATATAAATGCTCGTATCCACCGCGATTCTCTTTCCAGACAAAGCCCTTAAATGAATACGCGAGGATGCGTTCGGGCATTTGTTTTGTATAAACCTGTTCAAATTGCGAATTCCCATTCTTGCTTTTTTATGTTGATGCTCTTAACATAAAAAAATATATTTCATTCAATTTTATGCTTGGATTTGGCTTGGGGTTTCGCCCCCATACGACGAGGTGCGATATGCGGTGCGATATGCGGTGCGATATGCGGTGCGATATGCGGTGCGATATGCGGTGCGATATGCGGTGCGATATGCGGTGCGATATGCGGTGCGATATGCGATGCGATATGCGGTGCGATATGCGGTGCGATATGCGGTGCGATTGGTTTCATTACGTGTGTTTGACCTCTTCTTCTTCATCGTCGCTAAACACCGTATTTTCGTCAATTATAATGACATTATGATCATTTGCCTGGAGGAGTTCTTCGGCGACGGCTGCATCTGTCGCTATCGTCGCTGTCGTGTCGGCATATTCATCCACGACCATTTGAATCGGGTCTTCTGATGATATCTCACGTACTTGCACAGGGGATACGTTCTGCTTATGGTGCTGTTTTTTATGTAGATGGACCTTACGATTGACATAACCCTTAAGGTCATAATAATCCCGGTCCAATTCGCGATAAACATCATCCTTAAGTTCATTCACATCATCAGTAATGTTGCCGAGGTCAGTAACCGTTTGACCTACCTCGTCCTTCAGGTATTCGACGGTCTCTTTCGTATCCGACAACTCAGCATCCACCATCCCGATACTTTGTTTGAGCGCCAGGCACGTCTCGCGCAGTTGATTGACATCCTCCACCGTTCCGAAATAACGCTGTGAATGATACTGATTTGACCGAGTAATAAGATCGGTCAATTCATCATTCACGCTTTGAACGAGCTGTGCACTGACCTTGCTCTCTAATGCGACCTCACGGCAAATCGCCGTCGAGAACTCCTCACGCAACTCGCCTGCAACGTGAGTGTCGGCGTAATTTCGCGTCTGCTGAATTTGTCTCATGAAGAACTCTTCCATATTTTTCATCCGATTATTAGTTGCCTCATTCATTTTAACGGCGGTGTCCAACTTCGCCATCATGTCATTTTCACGCTCGACAAACATTTCATAATCGCGAGAATACGTGTCATTCAATTGTTCCATTTCTGAATGGAGTCCGGTGATTTCATCCTGCATACCCTTTATTTTTGAATCAACATCAAGACGGATTTTGTCGATGTACGCGAAAATTTCATTATCCGCGTCGTATGAACTATGGCACATCGTCACGCGCAGACTCTCACATTTCTTATTCACATATTTTCTGAGTTTTCGAACATGCTTTACCAGCACGTTATTCTCGTTGAATTCCGTTTGCACTTGTGCAATCTCACCCTTAACGTCTTGCAGCTCTTGATATACCTCATCGGTGCAACGCTCAGTATCAACTCTCTGTTTTTCGAGGTCACTTTCAATATTATCATATTTGGCAAACAAAGTTGCAAGATTACGCCAGAGCATCGTCTTCTCTTCGCCGTCGTCATTCGTGGCAGCTGCTGCCGCAATCGGGATAAGTGGAGGAGAAGGCGACTGCGACGACAGCCGACCTTGTGTATAATACCTGGGATTGTCCACAGAAAGCGAAACAAGTCTTCCAATCGAGGTTTGAGGAATAGGACGCGACATTACTATAATGAATGCAGAAACAGCGATATATACTAGAACCACATCGATTTATATTCAATTTTAGTCATATCGTATTATTGTAATACTATTTCAGTCCAGCGTCATTCGCATCGTTTTTCTGAGAACCGAACTCGTTTTTGTAGTACGCACCGCCGACGCCGACGCCGTTGTCGCAGTTTCAATAAATGATATCATATTCAACAATACCGGATCTCTCGCCGCACGACAAATCAAATCAACAAAACGATTCAGGTTCTCATTACTACGTGAGAATCGTATCGCCTGAATTCCATCCCGAACATGTCCGTGACCTTTATTGTTGTCACAACACCAGCAAACAAATGGAAGTGCATACGCCGAGAGAATGCCGCCAAGTATGTAATACGCATACACGTTTGTCTCCTCCTTGTATCGTTTTCGACACACCTCCGTATTCTCCGTCGTTAGAACCGTTATTTCCGAATATTTCAAGTTCATAATATCAAGGACCTTTACTGCCTGATACACATGAAATAATGCGTTATTCGTGAGTTTCTCTCGAACCGTACGTATAAAATGTGTGCGAGTGTCCGAGCTATGCGCATGCGCCGTCGTTTCTTTATTAAAATATGTGTTAATCATAATATTGATAATCCTCGCCCATGCTTCCGTGTAAGATTCAAACAACAGGATATCTCCGTGTGGAATACAAAATGCTTGACGAAGTTTCTCGTTCGCCTCGTGTAAATCCAAGTCAATAAAGTCCATATTGAAGTTATGCATCGATTCGTGAATAAACACCTTGAACCATTCTTCTGCACGATACACTATGATTTCGCCATGTGTCTCACAGTTTCGTGTAAGACCAGTATTAACATGAATTGCCGAGAGTTCGTCGCCGTCGCCGTCGTCGCCGCCACCGCCGTGATGAGGGCGCTCTTTTTTGAAAGGTGTCATATAAAAATACACATCGAGTTTTTCTGAACATTCTTTATTCGCCAATCGACCGACCATCGATATCCATATGAATACTTTATATGCATACAATTGATATATTGCGATTTCTGCCGCGCATAAATACGAAGCCGCCGACGATGCTGCAGATAACGAAGGTCCGTGTTTTGTTTTACTACATATCGCGATATGTGATTCTGGGAATGTTATGAAATAAAGTGAAACCACCCTTCCGTTAATATTGGCTTTAAAACGAATACAATACTCCGATTTCTCACGGATATAACTATATACCTTATACGGAATATACCGATTATTTTCACTATCGGTATTAGTATCCGTTTGACCACGACGTCGGTCATAATCTCGTTGTAACTCTGATAATATACGCGGATGCGGTAAATCGTTTGCTGAATTCTTTATTTCGGTGAATTCATGAGTTAAATATTTACTGATGTGTGTATCGGGTTCCGACACCGCGGCGAACTGCCGATAAATATCGTACTCTGCTTTTCGTAATGTTTCATAAAAATTATTGAAAAATCCTGTAGTATTTTCCTTGTTTTCGGTTATTCGCGACCGCATACTACGCGTCGATTGTGCATTATAATCTCTCGCAAGTGCATGTATTGAACTTTGTATTTCGGTTGCATCCTTCTGTATTTCTTCTTCGGTCCACATCTCCGCGTATTATATTATATTTATATTATAATATACTACTAGTACTATGTTCGAACTCATTTTCAAGAAATACTTTAAACCGGGAACGCTTCACATTTTCGCATTTTCATTCATAGTATTTATCGTGCTGAATCTCATCGAAAACGTAATTCATTATAATATTGGTAAATATCATCATACGACTAAGGATGAAGTAGACACCAACGGCAAGAGTGTAGCTGGGTTTCACTTTACAAATCCATCCGAAAAAGACTGGGTACGTATTGTCATAATTATGTTCATTTTTGCGGTGCTACAAGGGTTCTTTACCACGTATTTCAGCGTGTGCTGAAATCGTCAGCGTGTGCTGAAATCGTCAGCGTGTGCCAGTGCCAGCGCCAACACCTGTGCGTAACTTGTGGCGAACCCGCATCAGATGATGATATATCTCCGGTGGAGCACCTCGCTGGTAATGAACCAATTTTGCATTTCGTGTCGCCAGCAATAAATCTTTCAGGTTATTGTTTTGAGAGAATTTCGCAAATATCGCATTTTCCATCTCTCGCTCACAGCGTCCATGATTGAAAAAATCGGGGTCAATCGTTATCTTCGTCGGACGGATAATCGTTTTGTGGTTCAGTTTCCCGCTTTTACTACCCGCTACTTTTGCAAGAACCGGGTCAGCTGATAATTCGGATCTAGAATCTAGAGAGAATTTCAAGTAAAACTCTCGATTATTGTTTCTGAATTTACTGCCTTGATAATAATGCTCTACGCTTTGCCACGTATGGTTGTCTAGCATAAATGGTTCATTCCATGAATTCGACAATTTACGTCGCCAGTTATCGAATGTCGACAATTTATGAAAATGTATTTTCTCGGTCTCAGGTATTTTCTCTCCTGCGCCTATTCCCGGAAGTGCGTTCGGATTGGATTTCGCGTAAAACTGGAATAGGATATCCGGTGTATATAAATGCGAGCCGTTCGTTCGTTGGTGGTGGTTGCTCCCAGATGACGCAGCATCCATATGAACTTCCTCCAATAAATCATCCAGGCTCTCGTTCGGTATTTCATCCACACGTATGCCAAGTTCGCGTTGGAAGAGTTTGAATTGTGGAATAAGACAGAATGCGCCAGATTGTGTTTCCAGGCATTTCGTAGTAATGAGTAGTTTAATATCATAAGGCAGTTCTGAAAAAGCGAGAACACCATGTGTTTTATATGTTATTAAATTGTATGTTGTCAATTTCGTATCGGGAGCATGACGATGCGTATTACGTGGTGAGCGATTACGAGGACTACGGGCACCACCGTTCATCGGCGTCGTCGGCGTCGAGTTCGAGAGAGATACCCCCTTTCCAATCAAAATATACGCAGTAGGTTCAAATACACCACGTTTGCGAATACTCGAGTCGATAGAGTCGATTCCAGCACCGTTATCACACTGCAGTACATTATCAATATCACCGGATTCATATGCATCTCTCGAAAACACGATAAACTTCATATTAAGCACGCGCTCCATCGTGGCGACTGCCCATGCATCCGGCCAGTAAAGCGATGTCATCATCCGTTCTTTTAGTTGGTCAGCTGAACGGACCTCTCGCATATAATCATATTGGCCGGCCAGAAGCTTCGTATATTTCATTTCATCGTGTTTTAGGTTATGTTCAATCACCATTTTCTTTGCACCAGCAATCATTAATTGTTGCTGCGCTCGGTCATGTATTGATGATATCCGGCGTTTAATATCGTTGTAATTATTTACGAGGTCTTTCGTCTCACGCGTCTGTGTTCGTATGAGATTATGATACATCGCGAATTTCTCTCGATAAGCACGAAATACTTCGTCGCCAACTTCATCTGCGAGCTGTTTTCGTAGTTCAAGTATCGTGGTTGTGCGTCCTTGGGTGAGAAGTGCATCACGAATAACTGCGAAAAATCCATCGCTCGCGCCTTCGTTGTCTATGAAATTAAAATACTTATTCCGGAGATACTTCTGAATCCATAAGTCACTTGCCGGATTTGGTTTATACTGCCGGCGTTCCAATTCGGACTGTTCCTTTGTTTGAAGCGGTAAGATAGACGCACCGGATAATAGGTGCTTTTGACGCGCGTCAATACCAAAAACTGTGCCAATATCGGGTCCATCATTATCAGAACTATCATCGTCGATATCGTTTTCATTTATACTGCTTGTATTTACGGTGGGTTCAGATTTAACCAGCGCCTTTCCGAGAGATTTCTTGATTTCGTTTACCTCAGCTTTTGTTTTTTTTGGGTCGGTCGTGGCGGCGGCAGCGGCAGTATCGGTCTTCGCACGCGATTTACGTAACAATTCGGTATTTACGAACCCATATAATAAAGGCATTAAACGACTTACATCCAAATCACCGGATTCATCCATTTTCACTTTATTGGACTGCATTTCATAAATCCCGATCTGTTTCATAAACTCCATTTCAGAATTAAATAAATAAATCGGAACATATACTATACTATATCGTTTTGCGAAATGATAGTTCAGTTGTCCTAGACCAATAACGACCTTTTGTTGGTCGCGTAATAACTGTACATGGAATAACGGTGTATTGTAATTGAAGTCTTCTTCTTCTAAATGCGAGTATTCGTGATAATTAACATTCGAATTGAGTTTTGATTTTACCATAATGAAATGAAATATAATGAATGTAATTATTATATACGTATAAATAATAATTACAGTCTTTGCCGCGCGTATCATCTGCATATAAATGCGCATATACATGCACATATATCTATATGTAGACATATGAATCTATTTATAAATTATTGTGTTCTTTTCCTCCCCAGTTTGTGGATCGGTAGTCGTTGTAATAAACGACATCTTGAAACGTCGGTCCTTACTTTTATTCAGTGCAGCAATCACGCGTTTATATCGGTCAACATTATTATCTGATGTTCCACTAGCACCCAAATGCAGCGCATCCGCCTCATTCCCATAATCCAATATTTTCTGGTCTCGCCAAATATCGTTAATAGAAAGAAACTCTGGAATATTCATAATGTATATTCCAACATTACGCCGATGATAATAATTGCTTAAAATAACATCATCCGAAAGACGACAAATTTGATTGTCGATGGCTGTATAATGCGTCATATATTCCATAAAGTCGTCTCCAAATGTATTCAGTTTCACACAAACCGAACCATAGCCTTCCGCGATAGTAGCAACATCTTTATATGTACGCTTACCTTTCAAACTCATATTCACAAAATCAAACCCGGTAGATGTCCATACATTATTGTCATTTGACGCAATCATTTTTTCATACGTTTCAATCATTTTTTTTGGATACGCGATATCATCATCTAGATAAATAATACGGGTATACTCTGACTCGTATGTGCCGGCACGGTCTTTTAAATACGCTACAGTCGGAACTATTTTCGTTGCAGGACCATAATCGGTCGCAATTCTATTCACCGTCAGCGATTTTCGAATATATTTTGGCACATTATAGGATTCACCCGTTCGTGCAAATTCTTCCGGGATATTCAATAAAAATAAATCAGGCTTTCGTGATTGCTCTAATATACTGTAAATCATTTGACTACATTTCTGAATACGAGTCGGACTCGTAGTAAATGATACAACAAATTTAGTTTTGGGTGAAATCATCACTCGGAACGTTAGTAGTTATATGTTCAAACCTCTATATTCATTTTACTTCTTCGCCTTTCCGTTAATTTCATCTAGCATGTCCAGATGCTTAAAGATGGTCTTATTTGTAATACTAGGTTTGCTTTTGATTTTCAGCTTGGAAATCTCGGTAATTTGTTCAACACGTGCGTTAAATGCATCCACGATATCCGCGTCACTAGTTTTTAATACAACATGACTATGCTTCATCATTATAAAGAGATTTTCCGCAAGTTCATCCACCTCGTTCGTCTTTCCTTCCTGACGCATGTTTGAGTACATGAGTTCCTGAATCTGCCTCATTAATGCGACGACTTGCGTTTTTTCCACAATTCCAAATTTCATCAAATTCACGATAAAGAGTGACATCGCCTTTCGTTTCTCATTCGCCTTGTTAATGTCACAAAACTTGTCATAATTTTTCTTCGGGTCGCAATACTCAATCGTGTCAAACAACGACATGAATGACGCTAAATTCCTTTCAAATACATCACGGAATACAGCGTAGTTTGCATGTTCAGGTTCCTTCTCCTTGGCCATCAAGTCCTGGAACAAGCGCGCATAAATCTCAGAATAGAACGCGTTTGAACTTGCAGTAGTGAAAATCGACGACGCAACACGGTTTATCACAGCAACCGTGTTATGTTCATCAGACGTATCATCGGTACACGCCTTGAATAATTCGGTGATTTCCTTTAAAATATTAGCCAACATCGCAGTATATGTCTTGTCGGTGAGCTTGTTAAGAAATGACCGAATATTATCAATACCTAATTCGATACCTTCCTTCTTCTTCAGTTCGGTCTTTTGAAATGCTAGAATAGTATCCCATTCACTATTCGGTATTTGTTGATTGCGCGACGACGATGTTGCACTTTGACCGACACCCAATCCACCTGACGACATCGATGAACGTGTAATTGAACTACTGCCGCTCCCGCCACTACCGGCGCTAGTTCCGAACCGACTCTGAAATGTATTTGCGCTGCTTCCTGCCACATGATACCCGTTCGCGCCAGTGCTGCTAGAAGCAGACGACGAACGGAAATCACCCGGTTCGCGAACTGGGAATACCGGCGTTTTAATATATGTCGGCGCTCCAACCAAATCAGCTAAATCCGAAACCGACTTGATAACCTCATCTGGCAATTTCAATTCAAATCCCATATTCATAAATGCCGCATAATCCGGAAGGTCATATCGATGCGTTATTTTGGCCATCACGTTCGTTTGTTTGTTCGTACGCGAGATGCTTATAATATTACATATATATGTTTTATATCAATTTTATATATGTAATAGTACGAACTAAAGTATTTCACATCTTACATAAAATAGGTTTTTACATGAACACCCTATTTTGTTGTAAAGCACTATCTAAAAGATATATTCCATGTCAGATAGATTACACCCAGAGAACAAAAAACTAGCCAATAAGTACTCCTCGCTATTAAATAACAATTTTTCATTTATATTTTTCATTTTTATATCTAATTCATCGTTGTTTATAATATTTTTAATATTTTTATACAAATTACAAAAGTTTATATATATTTCAGGAGGCATTAATAAAAAATTATCAGGTATTATGTATCTTGGTCTATGCATCGAAGACACATATATTTTATTTTTCTGCACATTCGGTATCTTTAAATTAACTGGAAAAGACCATCCATCAAATCTTGTTGAAATTACGATGTCATATTGCGTTTTTGAATTTGTGATATATTCTTCAAAAAGGTCTTTAACTTTACCCCTACTATATATTTGACTAAAAATATTGAAGACATTATCTCGATGTGATGCTGAACTATTTGAATATGCTTTTGAATTTTTTATATTTTCCATTTCAGTTATTACATCTGCACTTGTTTTGTCCAACGGTTTTTCATATAAAAATGAAATCGGTTTATATAATTCAAGTATCTCATTTTTTACATCATTTTGGTTACTAATATATAATGTTTTTTCGTCTATTCTTCTCCAAGGCGAACATTCATATTTAACATTATCGTCTATCCAACAATGAAAAAAATAATCATATGTATGTTCGCTATTTAATTTTATCAATTCATTTATACAATTATATCCATACTTATAATCTCGTGGTTGCCCATATAAACATACAGCGATCTTCATAATGTATAAATGTATAAAGTAAACGTATATAAATATACATCTTTAAACATCTTTAAACCGTGTGTGTGTAATGATTATTATTATCCCTATTGGCGGAAACGGAGAACGATTTAAAGAACATGGTTATAAACAACCGAAAGCATTAATTAATATATATGGAAAACCGATGATATCGTATTTATTAGATAACTTAAATACGAATAATATTGATTACGTTTTTATTCCATATAACAAAGAATATAAGAATTATAGATTTGAAGATTTGTTAATTAACGCCTACCCACATATAAATTTTAAATTTGTTTGTCTAGAGAATAATACTAGAGGAGCAGCGGAGACGATCAATATCGGGTTAAATCAACTTAATGAAGAAAGAGATGTCCCAGTATTATGTTTAGATAGTGATAATTTTTATATTTATGATATAATTTCGGAATGGAATCGCGAAAATTGTATTTTTTCATTTGAGGATGTAAGTGAACATGCAATATATTCATATGTATTAATGAATGATAACAACGAAATAACCGAGATAAAAGAAAAGGACAAAATTTCTAATAATGCTTGTACTGGAGCCTATGGTTTTAAATCAATACATGAATTAAAAAAATATACATCAAAAATTATTGAAAAAAATATAACTCAAAAATCAGAATTTTATACAAGTGGTGTAATACATGAAATGACCAGTAATGGACATATTTTTAAAAATAAAACTATATTACGGTCTAATTTTATATGCTTGGGAACACCACTCCAAATTAAATTTTTTTATAACAATTATCCGCGAAAAAATTCATTAAATGATGAAATTACAATAAAAAATAAGAGGTTTTGTTTTGACTTAGATAATACACTTGTAACATACCCCGCTATAAAAGGAGATTATACAACGGTAAAACCTATTGAAAAAAACATCAGTTTTTTGAAATATTTGAAGAGTTTTGGGAATACTATTATTATTTATACTGCACGAAGAATGAAAACACACAACGGTAATATTGGTAAAATAAATGCAGATATTGGTAAAATAACGTTCGAAACACTAGATAAATTTAAAATCCCATATGACGAAATATATTTTGGTAAGCCATTTGCTGATTTTTATATTGACGACTTAGCCATAAACTGTTTTGATGACTTAGAAAAGGAATTAGGTTATTATAATAATAAAATCGAACCAAGAGATTTTAACATTATTCAAACCGGAAGTATTAATACAATAATAAAAAGGGGAGATTTAAAAGGAGAAAGATATTATTATGAAAATATCCCGACATCTTTAAAGGATCTGTTTCCTATATACCTCTTAGGAGACGACACCTCTATTACAATAGAAAAGGTCATCGGCATAACCGTTACAGATTTATATTTATCTGAAATGCTGAATGAAAATACCTTCATACACATTTTGAATAGTATAGTTAGGATACAAAGTTGTGATATAAGTATGAATGATGATATTAAATTATATGACAATTATGCTTCGAAATTAATACATAGATACGAAAATCATGATTATTCTTTATACAAAAATAGTAAAAGCATATATGAATCAATATTATTTCAGTTACAAGAGTATGAAAAAAACAACAAAGGTAAAAAACGAATCATACATGGTGACCCGGTATTTACAAATATAATTATTAATAGTTATGGTAAAATTAAATTTATAGATATGCGAGGGAAAATCGGCGATAAATCGACAATATATGGAGATTGGTTATATGATTGGGCGAAAATTTACCAATCTATAATCGGGTATGATGAGGTGTTATTATCAAAGTGTATCGATAAAAGATATAAACAACATATTATAGATGTTTTTAAAAAATATTTTATTACTATCTCTTCAAATGAAGATTTTGACAATTTAAAAATAATTACAAAAAGTTTGATATTTACTTTGATACCTTTACATAATAATGAAAAGTGTATAGAATATTATAACTTACTATTTAGTGAATATTTACAATCTTGAATATTGAAAACCATGCATTTATACCGGTGAACATTTACATCCGCACAGCGGATATAAACTGCAACAGAGATATGATAACGGAATGATTATGTATATATTAACCAACTTAAACATATTCGACTATGATTATTAGACATATCCGATATTATTTCGTGAAATATTACCATCATCTATCATCATTATGTCATCTATCGACGATACCCCATGTGTTCATACTTCTTCCAGCGAAGAAGCTGATGCGGAGTCCGGTTCCGGTTCCGGTTCCGGCTCTAATTCATACCCCGAATTCAAAACCTGGGAAGATGTTCAAGAAATATCTTCCGACCTTCTTCGCGGGATTTATGCTTACGGTTTTGAAAAACCCAGTAATATTCAACAAAAGTCAATACTATCAATTATTCAAAAGCGCGATGTTATTGCGCAAGCTCAGTCCGGTACCGGCAAAACAGGCGCATTTACGGTGGCTGCACTTCAAAGCGTTGATTTAGGAAAGGCAAAGACACAAGTCCTTATTCTAGCGCCTACTCGCGAACTTGCAAGACAAATTTACGACGTCATTCAGGGACTTGCAGCTATGATGACCGGACTTACGATACGGTTACTCGTCGGCGGTACTTCAACCGCAGATGATGCTGCTGATTTGCGAAAGTCAACTCCTCACATTATTGTCGGTTGCCCTGGCCGAGTGTTTGATATGATTCGTCGTAACCATATTCAAGGTTCGAGCATTCATATGCTCGTGTTAGATGAAGCAGATGAGATGCTTTCTGCTGGATTTAACGACCAAATCTATAATATTTTCCAGTTTATGACATCCGATATTCAGGTTGTATTGTTTAGTGCAACGATGCCACCTGAATTGTACAGCTTAACTGAGAAATTCATGCGAAGCCCTGTTAATATCCAGGTAAAAGCAGACCAACTTACTCTAGAGGGTATTCAACAGCATTATGTTGCTTTAGATGACGATGTGCAGAAGTATTTGACGTTGAAGGACCTTTTCAAGACAATTTCGCTTTCCCAGTGCATCATTTTCTGTAATTCGACGAAGCGTGTAGCCGACCTTCACGAGGCGATGCTTTATGACGGCTTTCCTGTTTGCTGTATTCATAGTGGGATGGAGAAGGGCGATAACCGCGAACGCGATAAGGCGTACCAGGAATTTAAGGCGGGAGTTCATCGCGTTCTTATTTCTTCGAACGTCACTGCTCGTGGTATCGATATTCAGCAGGTTAGTACTGTTATCAATTTTGACATGCCGCAGGATGTTCATATTTATCTTCACCGTATTGGACGTTCAGGTCGTTGGGGGCGCAAGGGTGTTGCGATTAACTTTGTTACTCGACGTGATATGCGTATCAAGAAGGAAATCGAATCATATTACGAGACGGCGATTACAGAGTTGCCTGTGAATTTTATGGAGGGGATTTAGAAACCATCAAGTTGATGCATATTATGCGCGTTAATATACGTATAAATGATATGTAATATGTTATGTATAACATTTTACATATACCATGAAAACTGTCGCTTTTTTATCTAATAAACTAACCTTACGAGGTACAGAAGTCGCAATCTATGATTATGCGCATTATAATGAAAAACTGCTAGGTAACAAAAGCATTATAATAACTCGCGATTATGATAAAATCAAACGTGAATTTGATGTGGACATTCAAGCATATGATAAATTCAAAGATAGATTTAACGTGTTTTACTATGATTCACAAAGTGATATCGACAAGATTGTATTAGAACACAAAGTCACACATTTATTTATAATAAAATCTGGAGGTTACGATGGACTATATTCAAACCACTGTATTAATATAATGCATTGTGTCTTTGATATTTCACAACCTCACGGACAAGTATATACCCCAATCGGAGAAACAATTAATCAACAGTCCGGTAAAAATTATCCAGTTACACCACATATTGTTACAATACCCGAGTGTGATGAAAATTTGAGGTCAGAATTAAGAATACCTGAAAACGCAATTGTATTTGGTAGATATGGTGGAAAAGAATCATTCGATATTCGGTTTGTGCATGAAGCTATTAAAAAGATCTCTCATTCGAGAGATGACGTTTATTTTTTATTTATGAATACAGACCAATTTTATCAACATAAAAATATAATTCATTTGCCTGGAAATGCAGATATGAAATTCAAACGTAAATTTATAAATACATGTGATGCACTACTACATGCGAGAGAACGAGGCGAGACTTTCGGTTTAACATGTGGAGAATTTTCAATTTGTAAAAAACCAGTTATTACATATGGTTACTCACGTGAGCGCGAGCATATCTTGATATTAAAAGATAAGGCGGTTATTTATAATACGCCGGATGAACTCACCACTATTCTACAAAATTTTACGAAGGATAAATATGATGTAAGTGAGAATGGATACATGTTTTACACTCCAGAAAATGTCATGGCGATTTTGAATAAAAACTGTTTGATATAAGTGAGTTTGTTTCGATATATTATATTGTTGCGTCATAACAATACGATGTCTTGTTCTTTTAGCGTATGTTCATTAATTACAGATGTGCGTGATTCTGTTACTGATATCCCGCGTGAACCAGATGATGTTAAATCTTTATTATTGGAACATTTAGGATTTGGCAACAAACCAACTAATGCGCCAAGAGCCGAAACTGAAACCAAAACCAAAACCGAAACCGAAACAACGACAACGCCGAATAAAGGAAATTTCGATAGTATATTCAAACACCCTATTTCTTATACAAACCCTGATAAACTACATGAATTACCCACTTCTATTATTGAAGACCTCGAACTTATTCAAGTTAAACCGAAATTAAATGTCGGAGGCGGAGGCAGTTCCAATATCGACGCTGGTTCCGACAACACCGACGATGTAGTGAAAGGTCTATATCATTACGTATTCTCTCCAAAGTCGGTATATGGAACCGAACATTTACCAATTTGGAGTAAGTATTACACAAGTGATATCGAATATTTGAGGCATACACAAACATTATTGGAAATGTTTGATAATGAACTACTTGAGCGAAGTATCGCACAGAATACCGGGCAGACTACTTGTGTAGATGCATTTTCTACTATGAAGAATACATGGTCTGAATTCCGCGGAACCGGTAAAGCTTCAGAATTTAAAGAGAAATTCAGTTATATCGAAACCCCTTTCCTCGCAAAGCTCAACACATCGTCGTCGTTTCTCCAGTTCTTAAGTCTGTATAATATTTCGTCGCCGGTGATTGCACTTTTAACGCCGCTTATCGTCCTTATTATCCCGTTTTTCGTATTATTGATGCGAGGATTGGGTGTGTCATTTTCAGAATACGTTGAAATTTTGAAGCAAATAATAAGTCAGCATTCTGTGGGGAAATTCTTAACACAGTTCGACACGGTAAACTTGGAACAGAAAATGTATATATTGATGTCGATTGTGTTCTACTTTATCCAGATTTATCAGAATATTATGGCCTGTGTTCGATTTTACAATAATATCAAGCTGGTTCATACACATATTCATACGATCAACGGATATCTTACAGCAACGGGAGTCAATATGAGTTATATGATTCAACTCATTCAGACGTACCATCTATCAACGTATGAGCCATTTCGCGAAGAACTTTCCGAGAGATACCGCCTACTCGAGGAGGTGACACAAGCACTCACCGATATTTCACCCTTTTCTGTTTCTGTAAGCAAGTTTTTTCAGATTGGGTACGTCATGAAGAATTACTATTCCCTGTTTTCACAGACCGACTTGAATGAGCTACTTGAATACAGTTTTGGGTTTAATGCATATATGGAACATCTTACTGCGTGTAGGTCATTTGTTATCGATGGTATGATAAATAAGTGTACATTTATTGCAGGAGGTGATGATGTCGTATTAGAACCAGCGCGACCTTTAACCCCAATTGTGGAAGAAGAGGATGAACCGACGGACGCGAAGGACGCGAAGGATGCACTTCCTCCTCCCCCTCCGGTGCCTCCTATAAAAAGAATGGGTATCACCAAACTGACCGCACAAATATACGCACCTTTGAACGCACATGACACCCAGAAGGTTGTTGCAAATGATATCACACTTGACAAACAACTTATTATCACGGGTCCAAATGCTGCTGGAAAAACTACCATAATCAAATCGACACTTTTCAATATTATAATCTCTCAACAACTCGGTTACGGCTTCTATGAACGCGCCGAAATCAATCCATACGACTACCTTCACTGCTACCTGAATATTCCAGATACATCTGGTCGCGATAGTCTCTTCCAGGCCGAATCACGTCGATGCATGGAAATCCTGCGCTGTATTATGGAAAACCCCGCGAAACGTCATTTCTGTATCTTTGATGAGCTATACTCTGGGACCAATCCATATGAGGCGGTAGCGGCAGCATATGGATATATTGATTACATCTCCAAGAATCCGAAAGTGGATCTCATCCTTACGACGCATTATATTGAACTGTGTGAACTCCTAGAGAAGCGGAATACTGGTGCAATAACAAACCTTCATATGTCCGTATGCGAGGACACCGGGGCGTATTTGTATAAGATTGCAGACGGTATTTCAAGTATTAAAGGCGGCCTGAAAGTTCTACGTGACCTCGATTATCCAAGCGAGATCGTGGAGAGTGCAAAGCAGATTATTGAGAGAAAATAATCCGGCCATCTAATCTAATGTGTTCATCGTGATGTATGTCTATTCTTGTCACGAATCAATTCCGTCCAATTTGCGCGTTCTTCTTCTTCTTTTATTTTCTCTGCTTCGGCAGCGGCAATCTGACGCCGTAACTGTCTAACATATCTCTCGTAATCTGGGTCGTCTGTTTCCGTAACAAACCACAATGATGCGACATTACAATGAAAGTCCTGAATAGTCTTCAACGATGGCCCAATAGACGGCGTCTTTGAAATACGGTCATAGGTCTCATTCAACCGCGCCCATGCTTGTTCATGATTATATGTAAGTTGTCCCTGGTAAAGCGACACCGTCAAATAATTGATCATATTGGCCATGGTTGTCACTACAGGGTGAACGTCGATAGTGGGTTCGGCGACCTCAACGTTGGTAATCGTATATTCATCATCGCCTGACATTTCGTAACACGTAACTTAATAAATATATAATTACGTGTTTAAATTATTTCAATTTCATGATTATCCTTATTCAGCAAAAGGCACGGTTTTGTCGATAAGGACATTCTTCGCCACACGTCGTATCACCTTGGAAATATTTCCGTCCTGTGCGCCATCTGTTACTATTTTGGATAGTTTGAAATAACGGTCATTATCCTTGGTATTACTGTTCATGCATTGTGGATGACGCGCGGCCCATTCTCCCATCAAACAGACATTCTTATGTTCCACCGCAAGTACTGCATTCGTCATTTTGGCGTGGTCGGGGCCATCACATTCCCACTTGTCGGCGTCTTTGACATACAACGTCTCTCGTTTAATATCGCTACAATGCACCGGGCGTTTATGCAACTCCGTTTTATTCAGGTTAGTAATAAGTATATTCGACATCCCTTCGACATAACCAAGTTTTCCGACATTTTCAAGATCATCGGTATCCAACTGAATCGAATTCACGAAATCCTTCATGTTCATCGCATCCTTGCACTGTTCATTCAAGAAAAACTGCATGTTAAACGTTTGATTACCACAATTGGTCATATTATTGGTTTTGCTATTGTTGTTTGTAATTGATGTCGGTGCAACTGTCGAAGTGGCTGCCACCGTAGTCGCTGTAATCGCCGTCATACTCGTTTTATACATATCCAATATCTGTGTTTTGAATTCATGGTTCATCATCATCATTGTCGTTATTACATTCTTGAGTTCCGCCGTATTCTCGATTTTTGAAGCATCCACTATCTTCGTAATACATGACGCCCCGAATTTCTTATTATGCCGCCATAATCCGGTTCTATTGATATAAGGACGTTTGCAATATTTACATTCATATGCCGAGGAGGTCACGTGACTACCATCATCGCCGCCGTCGTCATCGGATTCGTTTTTAAAAGGCTTTTTATATATCACATTTTGTTGGTCATCTTCTTCGTTGAGGTTAATTTGGACGATGTTTTTGATGGGTGTTTTTTGGGGATTCGAGAGATCCAAAATATTCATTGGCGGTTTTTGGGGGATGCTTTCTGCGACAGTTCCGCCGCCGCCCTCCGAAATGAGACCGTGAATGTAGTTTTTGCATTTGGCGTTATTGGAACATAACCGTTGATGCTTTGCTGATAAAAGATGACGATTATAATCAAATTTGTTATTGGTTTTGATGTCACAAGTATCACAATAAAACATTAATGGAAAGTCAGTCTTGCGTAAAATGTTGCCTAAATCGCAGGAGTATATATACATGGGCGATAAAAGACCCGGCAAATGGCCGCGGACGGGGGTGGCGAAAGAAGGCGAAAAATTACCGTCACAAACTTTTCATTTAGTTGAAAAAAGTTGTGACTGGTCAGTCACAAAATGCAAAAAAAACGCGTTTTAAAAGTCCTACGCCAAATGCGTAAAAGGACATTTATGGACATGTTGCCATTGTTGCGTAAATAAGCAACATTTTACGCAAGTTACGGATTTGGTGGGTGTTGTGATGGTTTATTACGATATATGCTTTGATAATAACATGTGTCGGTTATAAACAAATATGTTATTGGTGATGTTCTCACAAGTAACCCAAGGAACATATTAATGGAAAGTCAGTCTTGCGTAAAATGTTGCCTAAATCGCAGGAGTATATATACATGTCCAATAAATGGGCCCTGGCGGAGGGCCGCAGACGGGGGTGGGGAATGAGGCAAAAAGTTACCGTCACAAACTTTTCGTTTGGTCGAAAAAAGTTGTGACTGGTCAGTCACAAAATGCAAAAAAAACATGTTTTAAAAGTCCTACGCCAAATGCGTAAAAGGACATTTATAGACATGTTGCCATTGTTGCGTAAATAAGCATCATTTTACGCGGGTCGGCATATATCAATACATTACATAGGTTGTTACGATATATGATTTGATACTTTTTTATTTCAAAGGGAATATTTTCGGCTGAAAAGCGTCCGCTTGCGGACCTCCGGTCCTTCCAACCATGGACTTTTGGAATTAAATGGAATGGAATACTTAATTTCAAAGGGAATATTTTCGGCTGAAAAGTGTTCATTCATGAACCATCCACTGATTTCAAACCCGGGACTTTATAATCAACATAAAATCATATTCCGTTTAATTATAGAATATAACATCGCGGGTATTATATTATATTACAAATCGTGATTTACGAGAGAATGGGCGAGTTGAGTTTTTTAACGATAATTGTTAGTTTAGCCGTTTGTTCTCTTTTGGTATATGCAGTATTCCAGTACATGAAGGTTCGTTTGACCATTTTAGAACAATCCCATAAAGAACAAGCGATGATATTACAGCAATATATCGAAGAATCATCAACCGATATACATCGGTTATATAAAATGACTATATCGGGTAATGGAGGGATGGTTCCTCCCAACGGAAGTATTATACTAGAATATGCTAATGAAAATGTTACAGAAAAACCAGTCGCTTATAATGAGCCGCATATGATTCATTTAGATACTGCTCTTTTTCATAATAATCGCAGTAGCAACCTTATAGAAATATCATCGGATAGTGAAGATACGACAGATACAGAAAATACGACGGATACGGATACAGACGACCATAGTGATGAAAGCGAGAATGAACATAGCGACGACGAAAACGATAGTGACGGCGATAGTGACTGCGAGAGTCACGGCCATGACATCAAAGATACCGAACAAAGCGAGCACGACCTGAATACAAAAAATGAAGTTCTGGTTGAACCGGTTATTTCAGATATTCTAGATTTCGTATGCAAAGAACAAGTAACTCATAGTCACTCCTCAGAAATAAAATTGGTTACTATAGATTTAGGGACAATCCAGGAACCGTCATCCGAACCAGCAGATCTAACATCGCAAATATCATCTAGTGAGAGACAAAACGATGTTCTTTCTATGTTGTATAAAAAGGCGCAACAAACCCCGCTTCCAGACGACAACGACACTATTGAGCCAGCTTTAGACTCTGCTGCTCCAGCTGTAGTTGTTAGTTCAACCTCTTTGCCCCTATCCGGAATGTCAGTGACGGAACTTAAATTATTGCTTAAGGAAAAGTTCAAAAACCACCCGGAAAAACACGCCGAAATTCAAAAATTGAAAAAGGCGGAACTAATCCACGCTTTACAACAAACACAGTAATAGATTTTTATTCTCATAATATACATAATATACATAATATACATAATATACACAACTATGTCGCATTCACAACCCCATTGGGCTAAGAATTATAGTTCGAGTCATAATGTATATTTTGATTTCCCACCACTTATGACCGATGGACGCAATTTTTCCGGCTGGCAACCTGGCAACGCTGTTAATGATTCGATTCGCCGAGCAGAAAACATAAAGACGAACTGGGATTATCGCCGATATTTAACTACGAACGCCGATCAAGTCATGACTATTAACCGTATGGATGCGGTGAATGCAAGTGGTCATGGTTCATTTGACGCAAACGCTTATGAACAAGAGCAACAACGTAATGTACCGTTCATGTATTCATCTGTTATGGATACGAGAGAACCATTCGGATATATCCAAAGTGATATCAAAGACATATACCTCTCGAGAGAGGCACTTCAGTCGCGGATGGTGGCACCTGAAATCACACAAGAACAAATTCTCGCATTTCAGAGGCAGCAGCAACAGCAGCAAAGCAGGTAATGCTGAGAGATGAATGTATATAAACCTTTATTTGTAATATTTGTTATATCCAAACATTACAAATCACGAGAGATGCGAATTATTAGTTTCGATGTAGGAATGAAGAATCTAGCATATTGCTTATTTCATATTCCCGATTCTCTCGCCGCATCATTCAGTGGAAGCACTCCACCGGTAACAAATCTGATCCATCATATTAAGATTGAGAGATGGGATGTAATTGATTTACGGTTCGAGCCGGCATCAGCTGAAAGTATGGCATTATCAACAGAGGTTATCAGTGCTCCCAAGCGAACATGTATGAATGACAGTAAATTAGCAAAGTGGATGTATCTGCCTCCAAGTACAGGGACGTCGGCGGCGTTGTATTGTGCGAAATGTTCTGATAAATCTAATTATAAAGTACCATCTCGAGAGATTTTACCGTTCAAACGGAAGCCTGAACTTATATCAAAAAAGAAGTTGGATGAATTGATGGATATTAAGGCGAATCTCTCGACATCGACGCCAGAATCCACATCATCGACCGCGCCGGCGCAAAACATTAAACTGAGGAAAGCCGACCTTATCAAAGAAATCACAACGACTCTTTCGAGAGATTATTTGGAACCATTTGACGAGAATAAATATACCGCTTATATCACCACCGGGGTAACCGGTACCATCACTAAACCCAAAAAGATAAACTATACCTATGCACATGACCTGGATTTAATCACCTATGGTCGTAACTTAACAAAACACCTCGATGTCATTCTATATCCATCCAATAGTAATAACACATCCATCGACATGATGATTATTGAAAATCAAATCAGCACACTCGCATCTCGAATGAAAACGCTCCAAGGTATGATTACGCAGTATTTTATTATGAAACATGTTCCGCAAATCGAGTTTATATCCGCTTCATGCAAATTAAAACTTTTCACCGATTCGACGACGACACACGAAGATATAGACGGCGATGAGTTAATTGTTGATGCATCCACGTATGCCGACCGTAAAAAATCCGGAATAGCAGTTTGTCGGTCTCTCGGAGAAATCTCTCGAAAACACAATTCAGATTATGCAAAATGGATGCCGGTGTTCGAAAATCACAAAAAGAAAGACGACCTTGCTGACTGTTTTTTACAGGGATTATGGCGAGTACATTTATTATGTGCGGTGTGAATCAAATAATAAAGTATTTCTTTTAATCATATAATCATACTGAACAACCGATTTAGTATAATTTAGTATAAAGAATACATTCTAATATATCCCATACGAAGATACACGATGGCAGAAGAGATTGATTTAGGTGCTTTGGATACGATGCCGACATTTACTTTCGGCAGTGGTGGCGGGAGTAAGTCTTCTAGCGGTGGCGGCGGAAATTTTGGCGGAGGTATAGAACTTCTCATGAATAATAAATTCAAGGATAGTGACCGCAAGAGTGGCGGCAGCGGTGGGGATATCGATTTAAGTGAATTGGCTGCTCTTGAAAATGAACTGAACGATTTGAGTAATGTTAAACGAAATAGCGATAGTGGAGCCAACGGCGGAGGCGGCAGCGGAGGCGGATTTTTTAACGGAATATTCAATTTAAGTAAATCCGACGGAGAGAATGACGGTGCTGCTGCTAGTAATGGAGGCGGTGGCGGTGGTATCCATTTAGGGCAATCTACTTCACAAACTGATGCCGATAATCGTACATGGGATGGATATGGTAAATTTAATAATATTCCACTCGATCCTGATGCAAATGTGGATCCAACCCCTCAGCTTTCAAAAGAGGAAATGCTGAAAGAGAAATTCAAGCTTCTTCGAAAATTAGAGGAATTGGAGCAGAAGGGCGTCCAACTCACGAAACGCTATTCGATGGATTCGTCATATCAGGAAATGAAAGGTGAATATGAAACGCAAATGGAAGAGCGTGAGAGGCAGAATAGCGTGAAGTTTCAAGGCAAGATGCTACTTGCATGTATTACAGGGTTGGAGTTTTTAAATAATAAGTTCGACCCATTTGACCTCAAATTGGATGGGTGGTCCGAACAAGTAAATGAGAACGTTGGCGAATATGATGAGATTTTTGGCGAACTTCATGAGAAATACAAATCCAAAGCCAAGATGTCACCTGAATTGAAACTCTTGTTCCAATTGGGTGGAAGCGCTATTATGCTTCACATGACAAACACGATGTTTAAATCTGCGCTTCCTGGAATGGATGATATTATGCGTCAGAACCCGGAGTTAATGCAGCAATTTACTCAGGCGGCAGTTTCGTCGATGTCGAATAATATGGGTGGCCAAGGAGGCGGCGGAGGCGGCGGAGGCGGCGGAGGTGGAGGCCGAGG
>Ga0247722_10000408_pt1 | contig 26986 bp, 25 predicted proteins | sample MSEWelMarce3H_FC_FD_189094 | JGI IMG/M metagenome (GOLD analysis project Ga0247722, IMG submission 189094) | Subsurface sediment microbial communities from gas well in West Virginia, United States - MSEEL Well Study Marcellus 3H_FC | ecosystem: Environmental > Terrestrial > Deep subsurface >... | reverse complement strand
GATTATTTATTTAATTCGTTAGTTTTATTGAAGTTTTATTTTTTATTATAAATCTTCATTTATAATTGGTAAATCTCATAATAAATATAAACATATATATATTATGAAATATCTCTTTATTGATATACGTAAAAGTGATGAAGTTTATTCTAAACATTTTGGCCAATCACAAGAATATAGTTTTTATAACATTCCGATGAATATGATAAGATTTAATGCTGAGACGATTATTAACCATTTAGAATATGTTGATAAAATATATATTGTATGCCAATCGGCAAATAGATCTCAATTTATTAAAAATAAATATTTTAATGAGTATAACAGAATTAAAGTCAATAAAAATCTTCAGTTTTCTAATTTAAAATATGGTTCAAATAATGTTTCTTTAGATGGAAATACTGATATGAGAATAAATGTTGTTGGAAGTAATTCATTTAATTTTTATAGTGTAATGAGAATTATTCAGACAATTATGGGAATAATAATGCTATCAGTAGGAATATACATTTATATACAATTAAAGAAAGAAAAATTATTAAAGAAAATTAATATTTTATCATTAATTATTTTAATATTATTTGGTAGTATGGCTCTTTATAATGGATTAACTTCAACTTGCTCAATATCTATCTTACTTGAAGACTATTTAAATTAAATAATCCGCATTTGAAATGTTAAAAGATCTAAAATAAATAAAATTGAATTTATATTTTATAAATAACCAAAATATAAATAACTTATGTTGTAAAAGTAAAAATGAATATATTCATACTCTCCCTGATCCAAAGGGAAATATCAGAATTTATGATGGATAAGCACGTGAGCAAAATTTTGTTAGAAGCAGTTCAAATGTTATGTTCTGCAAAAAGAATATTGGATCCTGATGACGAAAAAACAAATCAAAAAATATACAGACTCGCTCACAAAAACCATCCAGTAACTATTTGGTGCCGCAAATCGAAAGCCAATTTTATTTGGACGTTGGACCTAATTGAAGAGCTGCACAAGGAATGGCGCTACAGATACAATCACCCAGAAACCAAACAGCACAAGTCATATCTAATGTCATTAATTCTGAAAGAGAACATCCCCGATGACGACAAATTTGAAGAATATGGGCTAACTCCTTTTGCGCTTGCGATGCCAGATAAATACAAATCAGAAGACCCAGTGGAAGCTTATCGAAACTATTATATGTCCGAAGAGAAACAAAGAATCGCCACCTGGAACAAATGTAGAAAACGTCCCGACTGGTATTTATTTACTGGCGAATTTCACATATATATATTTGAAAACAACTTAAAGAAACGTCGGACGCAAAATAATATATATTTGAAAACAACTTAAAGAAACGTCGCCTACTGATGAAAATGCATAATATTCCCAATAACCCAACTTCTTAAATAGCTTAGTAATCTGGTTCTATGAAATGACTCAGACAATAATTTCATGTTCCCTTTTGTATTAAAAATTCGAGAAAAGTTATTAAATGTTTCAACCATGTTCTTTGATTTATAATATTGCAAACTTTCATGTTTGAACATATATTGTTTTTTTCTTTTATTCACACTGTTATGAAATACAAAAAGAAGATTAATTAGATCTTGCTTTGTTTTTACATTGTCTATTTTTACCTTGCTCCAGAAAATTTTGGAGTGTTCGGAACAATCTGGACAAGGCAAATTATAACAAATATTAATAATATTCGATATCATTTGCTGACCTATAATTGGGAAGCTTTCCTCTTTTATTTTTTCAGCAAGTGTATGCATAAATATCCATGTCGGCGGTCCCCACTGATTTGGTGACATTTTATATCTAAATGTTATAAAAAAAATTTAAAGATTAAATGTATTTTATAATATATGACTAATTATAAAATAGAAGGAAATATTGATTTCTACAAGGAATTATATGAATCACTTGATGATAATAGTGACGAAGAAAACAAGGACGATCAAACAAAAGTGTGTCTTATAACAGGAACAGAATTAATAGATAAATGTGTGACCTTAGAATGTTCTCATACTTTTAATTATAATTCACTATATACTGAAATATGTAAGCAAAAATTTGAATTTCAATCATACACATCTGATGTTTTGTCGAATGCAGATTTTAAAAAAATGAGGGATTCTAATATTGACTATTATATAAAATGCCCTTATTGTAGAAAGATACAGTTCTCTCTGTTGCCATATTATGAAGAATTAGAACTTCCAAAAAAATATGGTGTAAATACGAATGATACAGATTACAGAGTAATTCGAACATCTTATCACGAGAGAAACACAAATTTAATCAACGGGTCATATGTATTTAATGTTTATGGCTATACATTTAAAAAGGGACCGTGTTGTAAATTCTATACAGTGAATAATAAACAAATACCATGTTACAATAATTATTCAACTCAAATTACTGCTCCAGACGGGACAATAAAAACATTTTGTCCAAATCACGTAAAAGAGACAATTAAAAAATACAAGATCGAAATACAAAAGAAGAAACTGGAAGACAAAATGAAGGCAAAGGAACTCAAACAAAAGGAAAAGGAAGAAAAAATAAAAGCCAAACTTTTGACAAAGAAATCAACAGAAACAATAAATATAGAGGTTGATCCTAATAAAATTTGTTCTGGATGTAATATAATTTTAAAAAGTGGTCCTCGAAAGGGATTTGAGTGTGATATTAATATACATAAAAATAATATGTGTAAAAGACATCACAATAAACATATGACATAATTCATAATAAAATTATTATCTTGAATTATATTATATGATGTTCAAGGATTTTTGGTTCGTTATGTTTTTTTACGCGATTTTATCGTGTTTTATTATGCCTTTTATTGGATATAAAGTAAAGGGGGTTAATGGATTGGGACAAGGGTATGTTATTGGATCCATCGTATCATTGATATTGTGGTTTACTGTAGGAAAAAAATATGCTAAGATTTAATATTAATAATAATCACTTAAAATTAATTTCACAAATTTATATATTAAATTAAATGGAAACAAATATAGAACAAAATAATAATATTAAGATATCGACAGAGAAATCAGCCCAGCCAGTTGTTTCTACTAAAGAAGAATTAGTTATTAATATAAGAGAATGGATCAAAATTGACAATGAAATTTCAAAATTAAAGACAGACATAAAGGATAGAACAAATAAAAAAAAGTTATTAACGGATAATCTTGTAAATGTCATGAAAAATAATTCAATTGATTGTTTTGATATTAACGGTGGTGCTCTAATGTATAAACAAAAAAAAACAAAAAAACCTATTTCCGGAAAATTTTTACTGGCAGAATTACAAAAATATTATAAGGATCAACCAGAAGTTGCAAAAGAACTCGCAAAGCATTTATTAGATAATCGTGAAGAATCTGTAAAGGAGGAGATTAAAAGGAAAATAAATAAATAATAATAATTTATAATTGTCTATAAATATCCATAATATATGGTAAAAGGTTTAAAAATAAATATATATATATTCTTATGGAGTATATATATTTAGCTAATAACTGTGCGAATGTAAATACAAGTGCTGCGGATATATATGAAACACTTTCTCATGGTATTTTATATTACATTTGTTACCATATTACAACTGAATCAAAATATCCATTCGTTCAAATAATGCTCGAAAAAATACCATTTTGTAATAATGTAGTACAAGAACAATTTATTTTGCCGTCTGTTATTATTAAGAAAGACACGCCGGATGTAGAAAACTTAATCATTAAAAAAATAAATGCGGATTTGAAAAAAATAAGATGTAGTCAAGATGTGACGACCTATTGTTATAAAGGTATATTTAGCGATAATTTTAATAATAGTTATGCTCTTATAGATATGAGTTTAATAAATATTCAGTGTTTGTATTTAACACGATCTTCAACAACTTGGTTCGCATTGCCATCTGAAATAATAAATATAGGATCCATTTGTAATATACCAATTTGCGAAGACCTGATAGATTTATTTATTTATGTAATGCCTGAATTAGGAGTATTATACAAACAAAATCAACAAGAAACATATTTATTGCCTGATGTTGTATACACAGGTGATACATATAAAACGGCCGAATTCAATTCATTATTCGGTCCTTCTAAAGAATTTTTATATTACCGTTTTTTTACATCCTTTTCATTGGCTGTTAAAGAAGGAGGGTGGTCGAAAACAATAGATACAGAGCGTGAATTTATAGATAATATGTATGGCAAATATATAAAAGGATCAATCAATCGCTATGCAATTTTTTTTGAAAATCCAATGATTTATGTCCTTGACGATTCTTTGGAAGACACATATACAATCGAATTTGAAGAAATGATATCAGAAACATATGAATCCGAAATAATAATAATTGAAAATCAAGAAATGAATAACAATGTTAATTCAAATATATTAGTAAAAGAATACGAACTTTTTCAACCACTATCTTTTCACTGTCTTGATAAAGATGTATTAGGAGAAAAATACGATATAAAAACCAAATCTACATATATGATAGTGTAGTGTAATTATAATTATTTATTTCTTAAATAATTATATAATGTCCTTTGTGAATTTTAATTTTGTTACAGACAAATCCAATATGCCAGATGTAACCGCTATAAACACATCAACGTTTGGAAGCCCTGGAACAATAACGCTTTTAGGTTTAGCTGTATTACTTATATTCTCAATAACTAAAATATTAAACTTTTACGGAATCGGTATTAATGTTTATGGATCATACTTAGCATTCTATATATTCATATTATTGGCATCATTTTGGTTAGATAAGTATTATCCAAGTATCTAATCATTTGAGCATATGTACGTATTTATTTAAGTTCCTTTTTAATATATATAAAAAATTGAACTAAAGATTGCATAATATAATATATATAAAACAATTTAAAGAATGGAACGACGTATTAATAAAAAAATAGAAGCCTATATTACCGCATTTAAAGAAGATGTTAAAGAACGTGCTGAAGAACTTGGGTTAACTAACAATAACTCTTTGAACTCACTTGTTAAATTCGTTTATGACTATGACAGACTTGTTTTGGTGAAAGAAGATTTTATGAAACGTAAGCGAGTTAAAAATTCAGTTCATTTAGCAGATCGATGTTGCGCAAAGAGAGCAAATTGCGAACAATGCACTCGAAGGAGAAAGGAAGGTAGTGAGTATTGTGGAACTCATTTAAAAGGAACACCTCACGGCATTTGTAAATCGGATGAAAATGAAAAACCACAGGGTCAAAAGATCGAAGTTTGGGTTCAAGATATTCAAGGGATCGTTTATTATATTGACAAAAATAATAATGTATATCAGACTGAAGATATTTATACTAACAAAACGAATCCAAAGATCATCGCAAAATATATCAAAGACGGCGAAAATTTCAGCATACCTGAATTTAATATTTAACAATAACTCTACAACAAAATTACATATTTTTTTTTATTTTTGTATATAATTATTTTCCATTATATACAAACTTCGAATAATATTATTCCAAATCTATAAAAACTTCATCTTCTGAAATATAATATTTAAATCCGATTTCAATACCATCACTACTAACACTAAATATATCTGAATCAACTGTTTTAATTGGTTTAATTTCCTTAGTACCATGTAGATAAAGTAATTCTTGCAGTACCATTTTCATAATTGTTCTTGGTTCATTAAATTTATCTATTATATATCTTCCGATATCAAGAAACGTCTCAAAATCAAAACATGTACAATCATAATTTTCTTCATTCATTAATATTGATTTTTATTATATTTTTCTATTTATAAAATAATTTTATTATTTTATAAACGTAATTAATATTTTGACATTTATATCAGGCAATAGTTATAAAAAAAACCCTTTCGGGCCTTTTTTTATATTTTTTAATATTTTTTAATAATTTTTTATTATATTTCTTACCTTTCCTTACCTTATTTTTAACGGAATTGCATCCATATATTGCCCAACATATTTTTCCCCAACACAACTATTTTGCCGTCTCTTATTACTCCCTTTCCTTCCCACAATCTTTTTTCTAATTTTTCTTCGCTGCACCTTAACGCTGGATGTATCAGTATTTTGCTTCCACTATTTGTCAAATCGGACCGGACTTCTTCATAATTCAAAATCTTCCAATTGCAAATCTCGGATTGAACCTGTGCACAAATATCTGCCCACTTATTTAATTCCGCATCACTTAATAACAGTCCTTTTTTTCCTCCTCTTTTTTTGGCTTCGGTTGCGGTTTTGCATAAGGATGGCTTTAAGAATATCTGACCGTAATTGAACAATACTTGTTTCCTATTTTCGTCTTCGCATAATTCACTCAGTCGGATATACTTCTCTCCGTGAAAACAGTGCTCACCGCTTTCATATTGTCTATTATTATCACCATTACTGTTATTACCTGAAATAGTAATATCTGTTTCCCAAAAATTACTCAATGACCTATACTCTTTTTTCCCTGAAAAGAAGTTGATTACTCCTTCACTTAAAATTGCTTTGTCTGCTTTGGATGTCATGATTAGCTTAAGCAGTTGCTTATATAATATTGTATTAAAGTACATTTAAAATATGTATTTCAATTTTATGAATAATGTATATAAAAATTAAAAAACTAAAAATAAGTTGAGCTTTCAGACTATCTCAACGAAACGAAACTATCTCAACAGATCTATGAAAGTAATAAAATTTTTAGTAATTAAATAAATACATATAAAATGAAAAAAATTGAAATACTAATGAATAAATGAAATGTATGTATAGTGTTATTGAGAAAGCGTAAAACGAAACCAAAGCGATAAATAAGATGTCAATGGAAATGAATATGAACATGCGTGTTACTTCATTGTGGATGAAGACTGTGGAGAATGCGACGAAAGAAATTGCGCGAGAGTGCGTATTACGTTGCGCGGAAAAATATGGTTTTGACGGTGAAGAAGCAGTGTCAATGCTGTTTGTGAAAACAGATGTGGTTGAGATGAAAAAGAGGAGCACCGGAAAGAAGACGAAGGAAGTGAAAGAAGTGAAAGAAGTGAAGGCGAAGGAAGTGAAATCAAGCGTGATGTTACCATTTAGCAAGGTGTGTGTGAATAAATCAGGATGCTGTGGATTAGCATATAATCAAGGTCTGTTTACTCAATGCCCGAAGAAAAAAATGGAAGAGGGAAAGTACTGTAAGACGTGTCAAAAAGAAGCAGACGTAAGTGCTTCAGGAATTCCGAATAATGGAACAATTGAACAACGTGTTGCTGCGGGATTGATGGAATTTCGCGATCCGAAAGGTCGTAGCCCAATTAGGTACTCGAAACTAATGGATAAACAAGGGCTAACGCGAGCGATGGTAGAGGATGAAGCGAGAAAATTGAATTACGAAATTGATGAGGAACATTTCAATGTAGAGGACAAAGATGCGAAACGAGGACGGCCGAAGGTGGAAAAGAAGAAGAAGGTAGCGACGAATGCGACAGTTGAAGATCTGTTTGCGAAAATGGTATCAGATGGTTCAGACTCCGAAGCTTCAATAAAAGATGCGGTAACAGAAGTGATGACAGAGAGTGAAGAAGAGAAAGATCAAGTGTCATTTACGTGCGTTCATTGCTCAACAAAGTTTCAAGCGAACCGTGAGAGTGACAGAGCAATGTGTAACGATTGTTATGGAAAATCGGGACTATGTCAAACTTGCGAGATATTTTGTGTAATTAACAAAAATGGAAAATGTGAGGATTGTTTGAATAACAAACTAACAAAAGAAGCAGAGAAGGCAGCAGAGAAATTAGCGAAGGATGAGAAGTTAGCAGCAGAGAAGGCTGCGAAGGCAGAGAAGTTAGCAGCAGAGAAGGCTGCGAAGGCGGAGAAGTTAGCAGCAGAAAAGGCTGCGAAGGAAGAGAAATTAGCAGCAGAGAAGGCAGCGAAGGCGGAGAAGTTAGCAGCAGAGAAGGCCGCGAAGGAAGAGAAGTTAGCAGCAGAGAAGGCTGCGAAGGAAGAGAAGAAGAAGGCAGAGTCAAAGAAGAAAGAGAAGACAGAGAAGAAGGTAGAGAAGAAGGAAGAAGTAGAAAAACCGAAGGAAGAAGATCCAGTGCCAGGAGCGAAAAAAGTGACAGTAACGAGGATTACCATAAATGGAGTTCAATATTTGAAGACCCTGGATAACATTCTGTATAACCCAGATACTAGAGAGGAGATCGGTATTTATGACAAAGAGACGAATACGATCCAGCCTTTATTGGATGATTCAGATGAAGAAGAACTAACAGCAGACGGATACGAAACCAATTAAATAACATAGTAGTAACATAGTAGTAACATAGTAGTAACATAGTAGTAACATAGTAGTAACATAGTAGTAACATAGTAGTAACATAGTAGTAACATAATCATAAAAAAAACATCATTAAAATTCGCTAACATTATCGTATCATACGTTATATAATAAAAAAGGTTGTTTATTCAACGTAAAACCGTATAGGTAATCCTTTTTTATTTTGTCACTCATTTCTGTGTTTTGTCACTCATTTCTGCGTTTTGTCACTCATTTCTGCGTTTTGTCACTCATTTCTGTATTCCACTGTAGATCCACTGTATTTGTTAGTTGTGTATTGTATTGTATGGGATCTCATTTCAGGTTTCTATTATATTATATTATAGTATTGATGATGATATTGTGTCACCTGTGTAATACAGTATCAGCAAATAATTCTACTGTAGCACGGTGTAATATTTTTCTTTAAGTTAAAAATAATATATATTATCCCTCTTTTCTGAACTCCTATACTTTATTGTTCCAAATTGGAAAAAGATTTTGCGATTTTGGACAAAAATAAATGTCCAAAATGCAAAACTATAAAGTAGATTCGGAAATAAAAATGTTTAAAAATAGGATTGAGACCATAATGCTCTGAAAATACTTTAAACGTTGAAAAAAGTGTTACGATAAAATTTTAATTATTTTAATTAAAAGTATTTAGGAGATTTTTTTGTATAGGAAGTATATAGGAATGTTTCCAACATCAAAATCTCCAAAAATCTCCGCAAAATTTATTTGTGAAAAATGTAACTATAAATGCTGTAAGCAAAGTGAATATAATAAACATTTATCAACATCTAAACACCAAATCCTACAAAATCCTACACCAAATCCTACATCAAAAATCTCCAACACAACATATCATTGTATTTGTGGTAAAAAATATAAACATTCATCAACTCTTTACACTCATAAAAAAAATTGTATCATTAATAATAAAGAGACACAAAATGAAAATATTACAGATCAATTATCTGACAAAGATTTGATTTTGATGTTAGTTAAACAAAACTCTGAGCTATTAGAAGTTATTAAAAACGGAACTCACAATAATAATAATAACACAACGAATTCTCATAACAAAACATTCAATTTACAGTTCTTTCTGAATGAAGAATGTAAAGATGCATTGAATATCAATGAATTTGTTAGTTCCATAAAAGTTCAATTGGAAGATTTGGAAACAACTGGGAGACTGGGTTACGTAGAAGGTGTTACAAGGATAATTAACAAAAACTTAAATGATTTAGATCAAACCAAGAGACCAATACATTGTAGCGATGTGAAACGAGAAGTTTTATATATTAAGAATGATGATCAATGGGTAAAAGAGAATGAAACCAAGCCGATACTAACAAAAGCAATTAAACAAATTGCGAACGAAAATATTAAACAGATCAGCGAATGGAGAAAGAAGTATCCAGATTGCACTGATTCCGATTCAAGAAAGAATGATCTGTATCTCAATATTGTTAGTAATGCAATGTCCGGAACCACTGTGGAAGAACAAACCACCAATTATGAGAAAATCATAACAAAGGTAGCCAAAGAAGTAGTCATTGAAAAATAAATATTTGTTAGATTGTATTTATTTTGTTAGTTGTGTATTATATAGGATCTCATTTTACGACTCATTTCTTCATTTTGTCACTCATTTCTTGAGTTTATATAGTATCCATTTGACACTATATAGACGCCATTTGAGACTATATAGACGCCATTTGAGACTATATAGACGCCATTTGACACTATATAGACGCCATATGATACTGATGAATGGTCTTTTATAAATGATATTTCGTCTAAAAAACTAAAAAATCTGTATGAAATTTTATTAAACTAATAGTAAATAAATATTATATATTAAAGTATATTGAAAATATAACTATAATTAATATATTATGGAAAATATTAATAATAAATTGAAGAGAACTACAAATCCTGTTTTAAATGAATCCAAATTAATAACAGACCAAATAATTAAAAAAATATATAAAAATTATAAAACAACTCCACATACTCCAATAAGCGACCAAGATGCGAATGATAATATATCAGATTTAGTCGATATACAAGAAATTATTCATAGAATAATAATTCGTCGTAATAATTTATATATTTAACGTCTTCTACAGCAATTAAAAACATACCATATCGACGCCAAATCGGATCCAGATTGAATTCTACTGTAGCGCAGGGGGTAGGGTCGCACTGGACAACAACAATCAAGCAATTATGATAAAATCATGACAACGGTAGCAAAAGAAGTATAAAAATTTATTTTAAGTATTTGAAATTTCATATAAAATATAAAAAAGGGTGACCCCATCTGGGGTACCCTTTTTTATACTTACATATTTAATTACTTATAATTTATCTAACTACTTAACTACAAACTACAAACTACAAACTACAAACTACAAACTACTTAACTACAAACTACTTAACTACAAACTACAAACTACAAACTACAAATTACTTAACTACAAAATATGTAAATAGCTAATATCCTAATCTAACTTGAATAACAAATGCGCAGCACTTGGGTTACCTGATAACCATAACATGTCAACTTTATCCAAGTTTTGCTCTAATAAAGGTAAAGCGCTTGTATTTCCAGATAATTGAGACCAATTTAGATCTTTATCCAAGTTTTGTTCCAATAAAGGTAAAGCGCTTGTATTTCCACATAAATAATCCCATTCAACTTTATCCAAGTTTTGTTCTAATAAAGGAATAGCACTCGGATTACCGGATAAATTCTGCCAGTTTACTTTATCTAAGTTTTGTTCCAATAAAGGAATAGCACTCGGATTACCGGATAAATTACGCCAGTTTACTTTATCTAAGTTTTGTTCCAATAAAGGAATAGCACTCGGATTACCGGATAAAATACGCCAGCTTACTTTATCTAAGTTTTGTTCCAATAAAGGAATAGCGTTTGGGTTACTGGATAAAGTATGCCAGTTTACTTTATCTAAGTTTTGTTCCAATAAAGGTAAAGCGCTTGGATTTCTGGATAAAATACGCCAGTTTACTTTATCTAAGTTTTGTTCCAATAAAGGAATAGCACTCGGGTTACCGGATAAACTGTCCCAGTTTACTTTATCCAAGTTATTCTCTAATAAAGGAATAGCGCTTGGGTTATCTGATAAAATACACCAGTCAACTTTATCCAAGTTTTGTTCCAATAAAGGAATAGCGTTTGAGTTACTGGATAACACGAACCAGTCAACTTTATCCAAGTTATTCTCTAATAAAGGAATAGCGCTTGGGTTACCGGATAAACCTTCCCAACAAATATCAGGGTGAACTATGAAATTCGATTGCATGTTTGTTCTTGAGTTTGACTTAGTGATCTTAGTGATAGCTTTTATATAATAGTACTTCTATGTGTTACATCCCAAAGCATTTCAATTCTTTTAGTTATATATGGGTTTATAGATACAACTAAAAATAAGATACATATATACTTTATCTCTTATAGTGATCAATTGGATCCAGTAGAACCAGTAGAACCGATTGATCAAGTAGAACCAGTTGATCCATATTAGCAAATAGAATGTGAAGAAAACGAAGATAATGAGTGACAAAATAAAAAAGGTTGTTTGTGCAACGTAAAACCATATAGGTAACCCTTTTTTATTTTGTCACTCATTTCTGCGTTTTGTCACTCATTTCTGGATTCCACTGTAGCTCCATTCTATTTGTTAGTTGTGTATTGTATCGGATCTCATTTCAAGTTTCTATTATATTATCTATTATAGTATCTATGATGTCACTGATATCTCCAGTGGAATAGCACGAAGAATATAATAGTAATCACCAATAAAACAACGCATGAAAAAAGGGACCTATTAGGCCGTCTTTTTTGATTTTTTTGATGATGAGTGATGAAGTGATGAAATGATGAGTGATGAGTGATGAAGTGATGAAGTGATGAAATGATGAGTGATGAAGTGATGAAGTGATGAAGTGATGAAGTGATGAAGTGATGAAGCGATGAAGTGATGAAGTGATGAGTGTGCTTACCTTGTCTTATTTTGTTTCCCTTTTTTGATCAACATCTATTATGATAAAAGTTGGTTTGCTTTTTGATGCTTTTTTTGGCAAAACGATGATCTCTTCTTCAACTTCTGTTGCTTCTTTGTGCATACTTTCTTTGTGCATACTTTCTTTGTGCATACTTTCTTTATGAATGCTTTCTTTTTTGCTTGGCTTTTCATTTTCCACCCTTTCAATGATAAAATTTTCTGCGAAAGAATACTGTACGCAGTTGTATGTGAATGAGATTTCTCTTAGTATGTTATTACAATACTCTCTAATTTGGTTAATCTCTTCTATAAATGGGTCAAAGCTAGGTTCGTTAATCTTATTCGGCTTACATTTTTTTAAATAATCATACAATCTATGAATAATATCCGTTAGCGTGGTGTTACAAAGAGTTATAATTTGAGATATTTCGGTATTTTTTCTATGTTTCTTGTCCGCTCGCTGAATAAGGATTTTGAAATCCTCTTCACCAATATGACCTTCTAAATATCTGATTCTCAATTCTTGATTTTTTTCAAAATGGTCTGTTTGAAAGTGTGAAAGTTCAACACGAGCATTATGTATCGTGTAACGAATAATATCACAAATAAGTCGGGTTTTATGGTCATTTCTTGCAAGATACGTAATTTGTTGTGCAATATTTTGATTTAATTCTTGTCCACATTCAATAACACCTGGAGTATCGCCTGGAGTTCTTGGCGCGACACCTCCATTATTTTGACGTTGCCATTCATAATAATGAGGATTATGAACGCGTGTTTCTATTTTGCCGGTTTTCCAACTAAACCCAGTCCGGCATTGCGTGCACCACATTTGGTCGCAACCCTCTATTTTAAATATTAAAGATTGACATTTCGGGCAAGGTTTGGAATCTTTTGATAATAATTTGGCGGTTTCTACTGAGTTCGGGTCGCAAGTATGTTCGCAAGTACGGCTCGGACCTTTTAGCTCGTGACAATCCGGACAAGTCCAGTTTTCGCAAAGACCACACTTCCATTGAGTGCTTAGGAAACCGCGACATCCGTCCGCAGGACATTGACGAACAAAATTACGAATATTTTCATCAGTTTGTTCTGTTTTTTCTTGTGTATTAGTTCTGTTATAAAACTTTGCTTCGAGTTCTCTTTTTTGGTTTTGTAATTCATGAATTAGGTTGTCGATGTTGCGCATTTCTTTTCTAATATTCTGTTTTCGTATTTTTTCTTCAACAATTGGCTGCGTTGCCGGCAATAATGCTTTTTCTTTATCGAAAAGAATAGTTTCTAAATGTTCTTTATAAACACTTGTTAAAAAGCTATTCGTAAACTTTTCTTTTATAAATTTTCGAGACCATTCTTTTCCACAACCTGGCATCATACATTTTGGTATTTCTTCCGATAAAATGTATTTTTCGCAACAAGCTCTACAAGCGTCAAATTCGCAATATTGACAGCAAATCTTAGGGCGAGTGCTTTTAAAATTCTCACAGCAAATATTACAAGACATTGTATTTAGTATTCTTACAGATTAAATAGTTTATATTGTGGTATATTTGTTATTTCCTAAAAGTATTTCAATTTTTTGAAATTATAGTAGTTTATAGATACAACTAAAAATATGTATGTCTTAGAAAGTGAATCAAAAAATTTGTTGAAAAATTGTAGGATCAATAACACAAAAAAATAAAAAAGACCCTTTTTAGGATCTTTTTTATTTTTTTTATGTAAATGTGTAACTTAGTAAATGTATATAATAACTAATATATTTCTTCTAATTCATCAAAATCGATTTTATATTTTTCAGATATTTTGAACAGACGAATCGGATTAAATATTTTTTCAACCAATTCCTTCTTTAAAGGCTGAACATTGTGTTTCATTTGTAAATAATCTAACTTAAATAGTAAATACATTGCGTTTGGATTTTCAGATAAATGAGGCCAAAATACCTTATCCAAGTTTTGCTCCAATATATGAATCGCGTTTGGATTTTCAGATAACGCATTCCAATATACTTTATCCAAGTTTTGCTCCAATATATGAATCGCGTTTGGATTTTCAGATAAATGAGGCCAAAATACCTTATCCAAGTTTTGCTCCAATATATGAATCGCATTTGGATTTTCAGATAACGCCTTCCAATATACCTTATCCAAGTTTTGCTCCAATATATGAATCGCGTTTGGATTTTCAGATAAATAAACCCAATTTACTTTATCCAAGTTTTGCTCCAATATACGAATCGCGTTTGGATTTTGAGATAAATAATCCCAATTTACTTTATCCAAGTTTTGTTCCAATATATGAATCGCGTTTGGATTTTCAGATAAATAATCCCAATTTACTTTATGCAAGTTTTGTTCCAATATATGAATCGCGTTTTGGTTATAGGATAACATACCCCAACATACCTTATCCAAGTTTTGTTCCAATATACGAATCGCGTTTGGGTTATAGGATAAATTAACCCAATCTACTTTATCCAAGTTTTGTTCCAATATATGAATTGCATTTGGGTTAAACGATAGGACACCCCAGTACACTTTGTCCAAGTGTTGTTTTAATATATGAGTCGCATTTGGGTTACCGGATAAATAACTCCAATCTACTTTATCCAAGTTTTGTTCCAATAGAGATATCGCATTTGGGTTACCGGAAAGGGGTCGCCATTTAAGACTGTTATCAATTTTAAAAATCGGTTGCATCATATTTCAAATATCCACTTTTATAATCTTGTTGTTCATTTAAAAATAATATAAAAGTATTTCAATTTTTTACTTATATCCTATTTTTCATAAGTTATTTTAATAACTAAAAATTTTAATTAATTCGAAAATATGTAATAAAAGTCGGCATTTTCAAAACACAGTGTCTTAGTAAATTTCCAAGTTATTCTCTAATATATGTATTGCTTCAGGATTTCTTGATAACCAATGCCATTTTACTTTATCCAAGTTTTTTTCCAATAAAGAGATAGCGCTTGCACTTGTGTTCATGGATAAAAGATCCCAACAAATATGAGGGTGAACTATGAAAATCGGTTGCATTTTTCTTCTTCACTTTGACTTAGAGACAGCAGCTCTTATATAACGATACTTCTATGTGTTATTCTGAAAAGTATTTCAATTTTTTTCCAAACCCCGACATTTTGTAGATAGGGTCGAATATGCAGTATAAAATGCGCATGCCATTAAGATCAATAAATCTAAAAATTCATATTCATATATGCGTAGTATAGATTATACGCCATATAATACATTTATTTTTTCTTTTGTTAGTTTGTTGTAAATATATTAGAGAAACATATCTATATTTTATTTTTCCAACAAATTTTTAGTGATTTATATATGTATCTATAAACTACTATATTTTTTATAATTACAAAAAAAATTGAAATACTTTTTAGAATGATAGATATAAGTATCATTATACAAGCATTGCCTCTAAGTCTTCCAAAAGTAAAACAACAACAATGATTTCTCACGTAATTATTGCTCACGTTCCAAACAATGCGATCACGATTGCCTTGACTCTGAGAAAATTAGGTATATTGGTCCCTAAAAAAATATGCGTAATGTCTGAATTTAACGGAAAAGTTCAGTTCTACAGAGCCTACATTGAGGTCAAAGCGTGGTTCTCTGATAGTAGATCAGTAGACAATCTGATTGCTCGTATTCAAGATCCCAACAAAGAGGCTCGCATCGTCTATTCGGACGACAATTGGTGGACAATTGAAAAAGCGTATCGCCAGGATTTGAAATACATAGAGAATCCAGCATTCAAACAATGGACTGTCGATTTCGATCCGTTTTCAAGTGATCCGTATCCAAGTGCATTTCGGACGGAGGCAGAAATTTACAAGGAAAACAAGAAATTCATTTTACAATTGGAAGCAGAAGGGGTAATAGGCAAGCTATGTTCGAGCTATTAGGTTCAGGTTAAGTAAGTAGTTAGTATTCACAATCACATCATATTCACATTCACTCATCACATAAAAAATTTAAAAAAGACGGCCGAAAGGTCCCTTTTTTTCTTTATTTTTAAACTAAAAATAATATACAAGTAAAATACACGCAAACACAGATCACAAAAAAAATTGAAAAGTTTTTCAATAAAATAAATAGACGCACTAATATATAAAGTCTTGGTAAAAAGACGAGCGCTAAAGCAATAAGATAAATAGGAACAAATGGAAAAAATGAACGACATTGTAAATAAAAAAATGGAAAAATTCAATATCTTGTTAGAGAGAGCCAACTTCAGTATGAAGAAGTATCAATACGACGGAATCGAGTGGTGCTTACGAAACGAATTGTCGGAAACCCCTGTAAAAGGAGGAATCGTAGCAGACGAAATGGGATTGGGAAAAACACTAACAATGATTGGGCTAATGTTTGTCAATTTCAAACGAAGAACATTGTTAGTAGTTCCTCCAGTTCTCTTAGAACAATGGGTCAAGGAAATCTACCGATGTTCAGGGCACCAAGTTCTCGTTTATCACGGAAACAATAAGAAGACCATAAGTGAAGAACAATTACGAGCCGCACCGATTGTATTGACGACATACAATATGCTTTTGGATATGAAAAGCACCAAGAAAAAACCCCAAGAGATTAAAGAAAATCTTCTAAAAAAAATCGTATGGAATCGTATCATATTTGATGAGGCACATCATTTGCGAAATAGAAAAACAGAACGTTTTCACAGTTGTAAAAGCGTGAAAGGACATATTCGTTGGCTAATTTCAGGCACTCCAGTTCAAAACAGACGACAAGATTTTTACAACTTGTGTGAAATGATTGGAATAGATAAAAAATTCAAAAATGATATCCCAATGATAACACGAAATCACATGTTGCGAAGAACCAAGGCAGATGTTGGTATTGAATTGCCTCCCATTTTAAAAGAGGAGTGTCTTATTCCGTGGAGAAATAAATATGAAAAGATGTTGTCTGAAGAGCTACATTCAATGCTTCCAAGCCAGACCAATGTGATAAATATCAAGTCATATTTATTGGATCAATTAGATCAAACAGAAAACACAAGCATATTGACATCGATTCTAAGAGCACGTCAAAGTTGTATATTACCTTCATTGATGATTTCGAATCTGTTGCCTCCTGTAAATTCAGAAGAAGAAGACGACGACGAAACAAGAAGAGATATGATAACAATATACGAACAAGCTTTTAAATCAAGTAGCAAATTGGATGCCATAGTAAAATGTATCGTAGAAAGAAAAGACAATGGAAATGGCAAGATAATATTTTGTCACTTTCGAAATGAAATCGACTTAATTGCGTCGCGATTAATAGCTGCCGGATTAAAGAAAGTAGTGACCTATGATGGTCGAAACAGCAATACTAAAAAAGGGCTACAAGTGCTTACGGAAGCAGCCGATGCGATTATTTTACAGATCCAAACAGGTTGTGAGGGTCTGAATTTACAAGAGCATTTTTCAGAAATTTATTTTGTAAGTCCTCACTGGAATCCATGTGTAGAAGATCAAGCAGTAGCAAGATGTCATCGTATAGGCCAAAAAAAACCGACATATGTGTTCAAATTTGTAATGTCGGGTTTTAACAAAGCCAAAAAACCTAAACACCCCGAAGACGAAGCAGAGGAAGAAATAGAAGAACCAATCACATTAGAAAGGTACGTAGGTAAGGTACAAAATACAAAAAGAGAAATAATCAATCAAATAATATCATGTGCTTAAATATAACAAAAAAAACAAATAAAAACAAAAAAACCAAATAAAAATAAAAGGGTCCAAAACCTTTTATTTTTTATTTTAAAATAAAAAATTGAAAACTTTTTAAAGCAAGTAATGATACACCAATTATAGATCAAAAGAGAAAGGTTCTAAACTGAAACAATGTCCCAACACCCCCTTAATAACGAATGTCCAATTTGTTATGATGATATGGATCAAGAAAAAAATTGTGTAACAACTGAATGCGGTCATCGTTTTCATTGTAGTTGTTTAATGAAAAATGCTGTAAATAATGGATTTGCATGTCCAATGTGTCGCAATGTTATGGCTGAAGAACCCGAATGTGAAGATGACGAAGATGAAGACGAAGATGAAGACGAAGAAGATGAATATAGCGAAGATAATGAAGATAGCTGGAGCGACGATACCTTCCCCCACTTCCAGACAATAACAGACAATTCTCTAATCAGTTTCAGAATGTTTCACCAACAAATAGATGGGGAAGAAATCGAAGAGGAATCCCGAATTCCAGACGAAGAAATAGAAGAGGTCGAAATGGTGAAACCGAGTCCAGAATTTATCGCAGCCAAATTGATCGCACAGGGATTTACACTGACCGATTTTGTCAAAAGCTTGTTAATAGAGCACGAAGAATACGATAACGAACACCGAGAAAACAATGCGGTATCCAATCAACTTTTTGGAGCGTTTAGAATATTGATTTCTAATTACTCAAGAACATCACAGCCAGAAATAGAGAGATACGAAAAAGCAGCAGCAACGCAAGCGCGAATTGCCTCATCTGTAATTCACACCGAAACACATCGAGCGGGTAGAGGGCCAATATTAGAAAAAATTTTAATATTGGACGGAATGATAATAGATGGTCGAAAAACAGCAGAGCGATATTTTGGAAATGAAGCGCAAAGATATATCGACGACGGCGACGATAAATTCTAAATTCTAAATAACAATAACAATCATGTAAATAAATAAAATAAAATAAAAAAAGCCATCGGCTTTTTTTAACGAGATTCGATTAATCCGAATATGGATCCATAATGCTCGTAACTTGTAAGCAAAACGCAAAATCACTGTTATGTAAATTAATTTGTTCGCCAAATTCATTAATTAGCTGAATATTAATTTTAGAAATATTAACAGGACCAGTATAATTTCTTGTTTTATAAATAAAATTAGAATTATTATCAAAAGTAGATGTAAAATAGGGCGTAGTGATAGGAATAACCCCTAATATGTTTGAATCTAATATAGATGCTCCTAATACTCCATATGTATTCGCAGTTTGATTATTTACAAAATCATTCAATGTAAAATAAACATAGTCTGCAAATTGATTATCAAATGGTCCTTCAGATGTATATGAATGTAATCCTTCATAGAGAGTCAATCTATATCCAATCAACCATCCCATCGAATTAAAATATTGTTCTGGTCGCACCCCATCTTTGATATCAGGAGTAGTCTTAAAATAACGTGTTGAGAATGAATTAGGACAAACATATATGGATGGATCATCATTATATAATGTAGAATTGGTAATCATTTTGAAAGTATATGTGGAATTAGATATCGTAGTGAAAAAAGTATATGGACTAATACTGACAGTGAACCGATTTGGGCCACTTGGATCATAAGTTCCTACAACCTGCTCATTAATCGCTTTTTCTAACACAGCTGGAAAGTTTATCTCATTATAATTTCCAGAAGGTATTCTAACTAATGCCTCATTTTCAGTAACATCTTCGTGAATAAAAATTTTATTTGTTTTTCTAGAGTTGGAGAAGGAGAACATAAAATTTGGAAATTGTAAACCAGACAAATCAATCGAAATCACATTCAACATTTTTTGAGGCAATGTGTATGTAGAATTCGTGCTATATGAATCCGAAAACGAGTCTCTAAATTTAGTATTAAAGATATAATTACGAATAATTGGCTGAGGATTGTATCCATTCATTTGGATAGCATTTTTGCTAAATTGCATAGCCGGTAAATTACTAAATGGATTTATAATTTGGCCTAATTGTATTTTATTGTTCTTTCCAGAAGCAACTTCAGAAGGAGTTTTAGTATGATGTTTAGTATGAGTTTCAGATTCTACGTTAGGATTTCTGACACCATAATTTGGATTCGTGCCAGGAATTGAATCATAATTATTTAAATAAGATGAACCTAAATTAGAAGAACCAGAATAATCTCTTCCAAGATTATCTAATAACTTTGTTTTTGCGTTTTTTATGAACATAATCAGCTGAAACTTTTTTTTGGAATCAATTGTCCCATTATCATTAGATACGACATTATATATGTATTCCTTTTCTTTATCCTCCAAATCAGAAGAAGTATAGTTTTTTTTAAGATTTAAAAATGAAATAAGGTCATTAATATTATAATTATCAATATTCAAATCAATATCAGTTTTGCTCATTTTGTTAATATAATATTATAATTAAGTATTTTTATATTTTTATATTTGTATTATTAACTAATATAAAAATCAACAGCATCAATATAAATCAAATAAATCAAGAATGTAGTCCATGCTCTTTTTTTTTAACTGCATCCATAAGAGTAGTAGTATTAGGTGCTGTATCCATTGCCGAATAAGGATCAAAAATACTTGTAACCTGTAAACAAAATGCGTAATCGCTCTGATGAAGATTGACAAGAGTTCCACTTTCACTAAGTAATTGAATACTAATTTTCTGAATATTGACAGGACCAGAATAAGTTCTTGTTTTATAAATAAAATTAGCATTATTATCAAAAGTAGATGAGAATTGTGGCGTCGTAATAGGAATAACAGCTAATATATTGTTATCTAATAAAGATGCCCCCAATACGCCATAGGTATTCGAAGTCTGATTATTTACATAATCATTTAATACAAAATAAATATAATCGCCAAATGTATTGTCAAAAAGACTTTCTGATGTGTAAGATTTTTGTCCCGCATAAACATCCTTTCTGAAACCCATTAACCACCCTAATGTATAAAATTTATAACCAGTTAAAATACCAGTTTTTTCATCAGGAACAGTTGTTTTAAATTTTTGTGAATATTGATTTTCATCACAAGGAAAATAACTGCTGACTTCAGGCGAAGTCTGAACCAACAAATTCATAACAAAAGGGTACGTAGAATTAGTGATCGTAGTTTGGCGTGTTGATTCACTAATACTGACACTAAATCGATTTGGTCCCCCAGGGGTATAACTTCCGACTACTTGTTCATTAATCGCTTTCTCTAACATGGGAGGAAAATTGATGAGATCATAATTACCATTAGGAATAACAACAAATGCCGAATTACCGGTGCCAATCTCTACAATATATATACGATCAGTACCAGTTGATCTATTAAATGTATACATATAATTTGGAAATTGTAGTCCAGACAAGTCAAGTGAAATGACATTCAACATTTTTCTTGGAATCGTAAATGAACAATCTGTACTATCTGTTGTGTTATAATCATCTCTATATTTGGTATTAAATATATAATTTTTAATAGTTTTATTGGCTCGATATCCATTAATTCTAAACGCATTACCGCTAAATTGCATAGCTGGAAAATCATCATTCGGATTAATAATATCTCCCATACCAATTTTATGTGTATCGTTATTAGTGCTACTTAAAGTGACTGTTCCAGGATTGATACCAGGAATAGAATTTGATTGGTTCAATTGGTTCATTTGATTTAAGTTTTCCAACAATTTGCTTTTTGCGTTTTTAATAAACATCAATAATTCATATTTTTTTTGTGGATCTGCTGAATTTGCGTTGTTTGAAACAACATTTAATATATATTCTTTTTCTTTATTATCTAAATCAGCAGCAGTATAATCTTGTTTTAAATCAAATATATCTAACAAATCATTAATATTATTGTTAATTGTTGTATTATTTTTAGTATTATTTTTAGTATTAAATGTAAATTGATTTTTATTCATTTATAATAATAATATAAATGGTTATTTTTATATTATTAATTTACTAAAAATAAATTGAAATTAATTTCTAAATAATAACATTATATAATAAAATAATAAAGACGACTAAACAAAAAATGATGAAGCAAATGCTCCAAAATAAAGTAACACAGGCAGAAGGATTAATAATATTAACAATAATGCGCTTTTTAGGATACGACGTGCCTGTGGTTCTAATCGGAATCATTATTTGTTTAATGATTGTAAATTTTATAGCTGTCGTATTAAATAAAAAAATAAATTCTATACTAAGTAACAAAATACTAATAGAACGAGATATGTACGACAAACAAATTGAAGATCTGAAGCAAAAAGATAGAGAAAGAGAGGAGTTTCTTAAAGAAATCGCCAATTTAAAAGAGACAATAGAATTATTGACAAAAGAACAAGAAACGCAAGCAAAACATATGGAAGAACAATCAATGCTAATGGAAGAACAATCAATACTAATGGAAGAACAATCAAGGCAAATCGAAGAACAATCAAAGAATATGGAAGAACAAGCAAAGCAAATCGAAGAACTTGACAAAGGAGTCAAACAAAAAGATCAACAAATAATGGATATTCTAAGCAACGTGACCAGATTACAAGAGAAAATAATTATATTAACAGAAGAATTGTATATACAAAACAATAATAACAACATTAACAACAAAACAGCTTACAACTATAATTATAAACCCGACAATCACAAACACAATAATAATAATTACAACGAAGATTATTATTATAACGAAGACAAATATTAAATTACAAAACAAAAACAAAAACAAAAACAAAAATAGACTACGGTTTATTTTTTTGTTCTTCTTCTACGCATTGATCGCTTTTTTTTGCCTTGTTGTCTTTTTTTTGTTTTACTCCCGCCTTTTTTACCTTCCAAATTAGTGACTTTTGTTTCTAATATTTGTACTTTATGTTCTAATTCTGCTATTTTGCGGTCAACATCATAATCCATCATAACATCTGCTGGAGAATAGTTACCTGACACATCATTAACATTATCATTATCGTCATCGTATCCCATCATCATAATATCTGCTAGGGAATAGTTTCCTGAAATTTTATCCTGATACTTATCCATTATATAAAATATTTTATATTTTATATTTTATATATTTTTTTTAAGAACCTCCTATATTATGATTATTATATAAATTATAATTCTAAATCCGTTTTTTTTCTTTTTTTCTTCTTTTTCTTCTTTGATTTCCTCTTCTTCGACTTTTTTAGAATCCATTTTTTTCCTCTACCTCCAAATATAACATTTATATTCCCGAATCATAGCAAATAAAATAATAACCATAAAAAAATTGAAATACTTTTTGTTATAAAATGAATAGCATAAATATAAAAGCTACCGCGCAAAGAAAGCAAAACTAACTGAAATCCACTACGATAGTAAAATAAAACAAAGTAAAGAAAATGTCAGCCCAATCCATGTCTTTCCATTTCGCTTCTAAACCAGTGTTCAATAAATTCTGCAAGGTATGTCAAGATGCAGGGAAATCCGAGTCTGAGTATACGTCTCACAATGTCCGCGAATCCAAAGACCCCAAATCCAAAACATTGTGTCCCACGCTATTATCCCAAGAATGTCGCCACTGTTTCCGAAAAGGCCACACAGTGAAATATTGTTCGATTCTTAAAAAGCAAAAATCCCCTCCTACATCGTATGTAGGGACAGGAACAACAGATACCAAAACACAGAAGAAACGTGACGTGACCAATGTGTTTATGCTTTTAGAAAGCGAAAGCGAAGCCGACGACAAAGAAGAAGAAACTGAAGACATCGAAGAAGTTCTCGCAATCAAAAAACCAGCGTTAGACTACGCGAACATTATCAGGATCACAATGGAGCAGCAACAAGAAGCCCAAGTCCAAGTTAAACCGAAACCTCTTGTACTACCTCAAATAACTATTCCAAGTACAATCGTTATTCCAACAAGAGTAATTGGAAAAAGCAGATGGTTAGATGTGGTAAGCTCATCTGACGAAGAATACAGTGATGAAGAATAAAAAATTAAAAATAAAAACATCTATATTTGTTGATATATCAAAACAAAGTTTATAAAAATAAAAAATTTATTCGCTTCGTAAAGAAGTTGAATAAATTTTTTTCTCAGAGCAATTAATTTATTTACCATTCGGAGTAAAACTATAATAAAAGAATCCTTTATTTTTATTGAATCCACCCCACTTATTGTATCCTCCTGTCAGCATAAGTTGATTCGATACAATAGGCCCACCAGCCCCAATTCCTTCACACAAAGCAATTTTATGCTGAACAGTCCCATCCTTCGCATCAACAAACCACAACTGCCCTGTAGACATCCCGACAGTGATAATATCCCCATACGCACATATTCCCCCATTAGATAAATTTTCCGGATAGCCAATCGCAGGAACATTCTGACCATTGTTGATTCCAAAACGAGTCAATGGAATTTGCCAGAGCATAATCCTGTTAAAATCATCTTCCACAAGCGGATCTTTGCCGATCTCATCCAAATCAAAGCAAGTCAAAAACCCAGTATCACTTTCACAGAATCGATCCATGCCACGTGCCTTTGGTAAAATAACTCGTCTTGCTCCACAAACAATTCCATTCTGCGAATTGACAGTATTTGAAATACCACAATCCCTCATAATAATAACATTTTTTCCAGTAGTGGTAGTCATTAAAATTAATCCTCCTATGGGTCCTTGTGCTTGCCCAGGGAAGCAAGATAAAAACGAATGTTCGATACCATTCAACAAGGGTGGAACACAGCTCTCAATGCCTTGAGAACAATCAATATCTCCAGGAACAGATGGAGTAATGCTATAATATGCGTCCGGATCTAATACACAAATTTGCCCTTTGTTATTTGCGACCAATCGCCGAATTGGAACCCCTTGTTCGGTTTGTCCAATTGTCATTAATGCGACACCAAGCGTATCATTGTTTAATTCGAGACCTCCGTTTTGGAAAAATCCAGGTGTCTGTAATAATCCAGAAGGATATTGAAACCCAGATTCAATAGTAAAAATTCCCCCCCACATTAAGCGGTAAAACCATTTGAGTTCGGCCTTTCCTCCTTTTTTATATGGATTGATCGCCGTAATTCCACAATCAAAAAGTCGATTTCCTCTTTGGCTAATTGGTATGTTTTTAATTTCAATATCATTTTGTAAAAATGTTTTTTGCGCTGTGAAAAAATCTATTACATTCGTATTCGCGTCTTGAATATCTAAATATTGCTTATATGTTTTGTATGGCGAAGTTTCGTCTAAATATTCAACAACAGGAACTATTGGTTTGCCAATTAGCGCATCGCTCAATGTCGCATTGGCTTGCGCCAAGTCTTGAATGTTTTTACTGATAGTAGTTCCTCCCCCTCCATCCGGATCGCGCAAATCTCTTTCATATTGCGGAAAATTATATGCGTTTCCTCCGGGAATATACAAAAGATTCAATTCAGAATCCCAGCAAGGGCTTCCCCAAATTCCCCCTCCATAATGGGAAGCAGAATTGGCAATAATATCTCCAGGACAACCATATAAACTGGAAGGAATGACAAAGCCTTCGTATAAATATAATTTGATGGGTTGCCCAAGCAACTGACTTCCAGTAACAGTATATGTACCACTTCCATCCAGTAAAACAATATCATAATTGCTGTTAATATCAAATATTTCTCCGTCCTGGAAGGTATAGTATCCGGGTTTCGCATTTACAGTATAATACGCAATCCGTTCATCTGTCGTATTGAACGATTCAAATACCGCGGTATTGAAGTTGTAGCTTCCAATAAAAAAATTTTCACCAACAGAGGTATAATCATCACTAACCGCATTTGTGAAATGAAATCCATTAACTAATGGGATCCATATATATGCCGGTTCAGTTGCTGTTTGAGGTGCAAACCAAGTAGAAGTCAATGTATCGCCTACTTCTAAGGGAATCGGTGCCATAGAAAAGTTCCACACATTTTCCCAAGTATATCCTTTATCTAAATAAGCAAAAACCATACCACTTGCGCTGTAATAATTTTTAAATCTAATGAGTCGTTCCGCATCGGAGTTCGCATCTGTTGTATAAGCATATGTAGTATTTGATGTACTCATAGCCAAAATAAGTGGATATTTTTTGAAATCACTGTGGATATTCGGATTGGTGTTACCAGTAAGCGGAGGAATAACTAAAACCTCTCGCATTTCTCTTGATTTAAATGGTTTAGGAATAGGTACCCCACTAATCTCAGTGATAATTTTGTTAAATTCTTGTGGGATTTGTTCATAATGAACTAAATAAAGATTGGTAGTACTGATTTTATAAATGGAAGAATATTGTGTATCTTGTCCAGTTAAATACAAATAATTTCCATATAAGAATAGAGGACCTCTGGTGGAAGCATCCCCTGTATCAAAAATAGAATTAATAGGATAATGATTGGGTTTTCCAGTAATTTGCGAACATGATTTATATGCTTCAACAACTCCGCTTTTACGATTCACTTTGATAATAAATGCGGCATTACCATATGTTTGTGCATCAACCCCAAAAAGAACACCTACAGGAAAGACCCCAAGATATGTAGCAGCGTCGAGAATGATAACATTATAGTAATAAGTTGCATCACAAACTCCGTGATATGTTAAGGAGAAGCCTGATATCTGTATTCCATTAAAGGTCATTGGTAGTTTAACTTGTTTTTCACACACCATATTTAAACAATTTTCAGCCTTTACATTGTATGTGCTATTTTCTGGAATAGATCGTGTATTTGCTAAATTTCCGCCAAAATTAGGCCATATATTTGATGGATCTTCTGTGTTGCTGTTATAGAAATAGCTGTTACACGTATTACAGTTAACATCAGCGGGATATGGGGGTGGAG
>Ga0247722_10000407_pt1 | contig 27003 bp, 50 predicted proteins | sample MSEWelMarce3H_FC_FD_189094 | JGI IMG/M metagenome (GOLD analysis project Ga0247722, IMG submission 189094) | Subsurface sediment microbial communities from gas well in West Virginia, United States - MSEEL Well Study Marcellus 3H_FC | ecosystem: Environmental > Terrestrial > Deep subsurface >... | reverse complement strand
ATGTATATATCGCTATCTGTAAATCTGCTATATGCCATCGGTTCCCCGCCTTTTATTGGATCTCTTTTTAGCTATTATGATAATGGATACTATAGATATTGTGATGCCCATGAGTAACAACCATCTATCTGAATAGTCATAATTCCAGCAATCCCCGCCTGTAAAGCATTTGGGATCTCTGCCCAATATCTCGCCTATCATCTATTAGGTCCTAGAAATGGAGTTATGCCAAAGTCATCATCATCTGACCATTTGCCTGTTGAGTATCCAATTTCATTAGCTTCAAGTGAAGGAATCGGACCTTCATTATCGGTTTCGGAAACCGCTCTACGACCATTATAGGAACTTGAAATAGGTTCGTGCTCTTTCATCATACCATGCCTCAGTATCCACCCAGACATTCATTCCGAGTGTGATAAAGTCTGATCTTAGTCATAGTCTTTTTATTAGGAGCGCTTAATGGCTCTTTGCATGCCCCGCATTCCATATCCCATTCACCGCTAAAAAAGTCATATTTGAGACCTTTGAGGTTAGCATACTTATGCGCCACAAATGTAGCAAATGGATCAGGTATCTCTAAGCTTTGAATCATACCCTAAGTATAGTATATATGACGGGTGCCGTCAATAGGGCTTCTACTTTCCGCCGCACTTTTCGTTCGCACTAATTGCGATCTATATTATTTATTTCTAGGTATTAGAGTTTGAGGACCTTCTGTACCAAATAGGGACTTCTTTACAGGAACACAGTTAGGTACTTTTCTACCATTCTTGTCCTTCATGCCACGCTGTGTATATCCAGACCAGCATGCCTTCTCCATATTGTCCCACTTGTCCTCTTCCTCATTATCTGATTCATAAGACTTTGAAATCTCTTCATCTGAAAGCTCTTCAGACTTATACATATTATCATGGCCTGCACACATTTCATCGTCGCATCCGCCCTTTTCCATGCATTCGGTGCATCCGTTACACTTGCATCCTTTTGTGTTGTCCATCTCATCTTCTGGCTTTGGATCAATTGACTTCTCTAGACCATCTTCAACCTCAATTACCTCAGTAATTGGATTTACTACATCATCAAGCATATCTTTAATCTCTTCTACGATCTCGTTTAATTCTAAATTCTTCTTCATTGTTTTCTCCCTATTAACTATTTTTCTGGACCAGGAGAATCCTGCATCCCCGCCCCATGCTAACCACATAATCTTACCGTTTGATGGGCTCTCTGCGTTGTCCCAATCTTTACCTTGCTTGTCTACTTCATGACGTGAGAAATAAGAATACATTCTTTTTACAGTAGATAGGCTCAAGGTTTCGCCTCTTGCTAATTGTCCAGCTCTTGTCCAGCCTACAGCAGTTCCTGCGCCCTTTGCCTTGCCCTGTTCTTTTAGCTTAATTGCTCTACGGGCCGCTGATTGCATTCCTGACGTTGGCTTATATCCATCTTTACTCATAAGTCCTAGTATACCATTTTCTTATTCATGAAGATCTGGGCTCATCCAGAGGTCCCCTATTATAATTGTATACCTTAATTTCAGTTGAGTAGAACCACACTTTAAACATTTAGGGTTATAGTCTAATTCTTTGGACAACTCCATATATGTTTCAGATTTACACTTACATATAAAAGAGTATGTATAATCTCCTGCTACATTACTCAAAGTCTATTTGGGCTTCAAACAATGTATCTATGGTTGAAGAGTTGCCTCCACGACTTTGCTTGAGAACATTGAATCCTGTTTCTCTTTCTAGTACCATGTAGCTGTAATTAAATAAACCTAGTTCATCTTCTAGCTTTCTTAAAATTTCTTCCTCTGGTAGCTCACCGCAGGTATATAGATCAAACTGAATCTCTGCTGGATATGGCTCATCCCATACATGTAGGGCTATGTGTGATGTTTCTATCATGACTACACATGTTAATCCTCTGTTGCCGTCTTTTGTTACGTATGAGGCATATGGTCCCTGTATTGTCTTCATGTTGATGGAATCAACTAATGACTGCATCCACTCTACCGCCGCCGTTTCACTTTTGATTGCATTATTTGTGTACCCATTTACGAGTAATTGATTATGTAATGGCATATTATTCTCCCCGTTCTTTTTCTCTTGCCCACTGATCTTCCCATAGGCCCATCAATGATTCGTTACCAATATCATCAAAGTAGTATCTACCTTTAGATTTATTATAAGTCCAGCCATACCATCTGTCACCTTCAGACCATGTTAGATTAGTTGGTCCCTCTTCTTCGTGCTGCTTAAGTATTTGTAGCAACTCATCATTCTCATGCACAACCGATTCAATTGCCTCTCTAAGGCGTTTAGGGCGCATAAGGTATCTTTCTACAAACTCAGTTAACATCTTCATCTGGATCCTTTTCCCATGTAAGCTTACCGTCATTATATACAGGCCAATAACCTAGTGGTCGCCAGTCCATCTTCATAATCTTAGGCTCTCTCATATATTTATTATATAATATTTATATGGGCGAGTCAAGCGTTTCGTCTATAGCATCATCTATAGTTCTTCCGCCGTGTTCTGCTGAACAATTACCGCAATTCTTACACATAATTATCCTTAAATAAATAGAGCCCCACTTTTTAATGGGGCCCTATTTAATATATAGTTAGACCTTCTTTGGTCTTGTTTTTCTTGGTGGCTTAGGGTCAAGCGAAGTTTCTCTTCTGATCCCATGCTTATTCTGGTCTATCTTGATTCCAGGTCTCAATCCTTGTTTAGGATGTCTCTTTGGTGTCTCTCGACTTGTGACCGCTCCTGATGGTGTAGAAACTGGTGCTGTTGGTGTGCCTGTTCCGTTTTCACTCATTGATAAATTGTCTTGTCTGCTCTGGTGTTGAAGTCATGCTAAGTGTTAGTCCTGCTTCACCGTCTTTTGAAACATCAGTGATATTAACTGGAATGATTCCTGTTTCGCTACCAAATGCTTCGCATCCACATTCAATACACATTATACGCCTCGATTAGCCCAGGCGTTAGCCCAGTAATCTACTGTAGCATCAGCATCTGCTGGTGCTGCCTTATCTTCTGCTTTTGGCTTTACTTCTTCTTTAACTTCAACAACTGGTGTTGTATCGATATCTTTTGTGTTGTCTGACATGATTACTTACCTCCGTTGCCTAGTCCAGCGCCGTCTTGTGTTGACTTGTCTGTTGCTGGGAAAGCTGCTGCTGGTGCCTGTCCTGTTGGATTTAGATCAAGGTTATTTGAATCTCCACCCTGTAGTTCGTTAAATCCTGTTAAATCGTTTCCGTTTGTCATTTTATTACTCCTATAGGTTTTATTTAAGCGGTACTAGTATTCCGCTTGTCCCTCTATTATAGCATTTAGTTGATTAGGATCTGTATATCTGATGCCAGCAATCGTCACAAATATCTATGATCGGGCCTTCTGGCTTTGAAGTAAGTCTGGTTGCCTTTTTACCGCATCCCGCCATTTCACATAATCCGCTAAACATTATTTAGAGGGGCCTTTGGCTTTTTGGCCACGGTATCCTGTCTTCTTTTTATTCATAGACCCTGGCTTCTTATAGCCCGCCCCATTAGGTGTTGAATCAATTCGTTGTTGAAGTGCCTTTTGTATTTTATCTAGGTGTTTACCCATTTTGTTTTTCTATTATCCTTACTATATATCTTATTACTTCATGCGGTCTCCACTCTGGAGGCAATTCTAAATATCTAATTTCATCTGCTATTTGTTTTCTATGTCTTTCATCTAAATAGTCTTCAATATTATCCATGAGCCTATTCTAGCATTTATAAGGTAAAGGGGCAAGACCCTTGAGTCCTGCCCCTTTAAAAGAAGATTTACTTCTTTAGTGCAACCTTTAGCTTAGGGAACTTCTTGTTCCACTTGGTTGCCAAGGCATTGTACTCTGCCTTGTACTTTGCTGCTGCTGTTGCTGCTGCTAGATCAGATGCCGCCTTAGCGGTAACTGTTGCTGAATCTGCTGCAACCTTATCTGCTGCACGTCCAGCCTTTTCTGCTGCTAGAGCATCTTGCGCTGCCTTAAGTGCTGCATTAGCTGTTGCTAGTTCTGCATTCTTTGCTGCTAGTTCTGCAGCAATATCACGAACTACAATTGTAGCGCTTACAGAACCAACTGGTGCTGATAGTCCTGTTACGGCTGCTGCTACTGTTGCATATGCAACTATTGTTACTGAGCCAACTGCAGGAATTGCTAGAGTTTGCTCTTTTGTACCTAGTGTTGCTGATGCAGTGTCAGTTGTTAGCGCTGTTGCTAGTGCTACTCCAGAACTTGAAACCAAAGTATTAATTGTGGCTCCACCTTTTGGATTTCCAAACACGTCAAATCCAGATACCTTGAGGACCTGTGATGTACCTGCTGCTGCTGATGCAGGAGCGGTTAGTGTAATTGAGTTCAAAGCACCTGCGGTACCTTGTACATAATAAACTGTTGTAGTTCCAGCACGAGTAATCGATACTGATCCTACTGCTGTACTTTTAGTATATACATAAAAGTCTGCTGATGTTCCAGTTCCTGTTGCAATTGATAGCGTTGAGGATCCAGATGATGCTGTTACTGCTGCACCAGTTGCTGATAGAGCAGGAACAAGTGTTGCATTTACTGCAACTGCTGTTACTACTGTTCCAGTGTCTACTGATGTTACAGCAATCTTTAATGCATCTGCTGCATCTACACTGTTATCTGCTGGTACTGGTAGTGATACAGGAGTTGTTACTACTGTTCCACCTGTTGCTGCAGTTCCTGCCACTGTTAGTGTGACAGTTCCAGCGTTAGCGTTAGCTGCTGGCGATACAAGCATTGTGCTAGTCAGGGCTGCAGCGATGATTAGCGATACTTTCTTAAATGAGTTCATTTAATTTATTCTCCTTATTTCTTCTGCCTCTTATGTGAGCACAGAAACTTAATGTAATTCATGTAGTTTTACATGAAACGAGCAGGGATCTCCGCCTTCTTCCCATTCTTGCATTTCTTCATCTGACATTGGGGGGCCATCATGTGTATCACAAAATACATCAGAGACCCATCCACGATCATAACCATTTTTAAGCCATATTTCAAACTCTAAATGATTAGAGTCTTCTGAATCAAATTCTATATCCATTCAGAAAATTCTTTCAGTAAAAGGTGTTTTGGCTTAGCTCCGATTACTGTTTTAACTGGTTGACCAGACTTAAATAGTACCATAGTTGGTATTGAATGTACAGAGTATTCCTCCATTTTTGCAGGATTCTCATCAACATTTAACTTACCAACGAGTATTCCACGCTCATCTGCTATCTCATCTAGTATTGGAGAAAGCATTTTGCATGGACCACACCATTCAGCCCAGAAATCAACCAGGACCAGTTCATTAGAATCAATAACTTCGTTAAAGTTGTTATCCGTTACTATCATTGGGTTTTAACTCCTCCGCTGCTGAATTAAACTTATTCATAAATGTTTGAATAACCCAAACTGCAGTTTCACCAGCATTGATTGCCATTGCCTTTGAAGTTTCTTCTGTTCTATCTTCAATTGCAAGTCCGTTATACCACTTTTGATATAACTCTTCTCCAATTTCTTTAATGATCTCTTCTAGAATTGTAAGCTTATTATCCATTTAGAACAGACCAAGGATCTATCATCTTTCCAGATGCGTTACTGCTTGCAACAGGTACTGATTTTGCAATTAGTAAGTTGTATACTTCTTGATAAGACATTGATGGAGATTTTGCTTTTACACCTACCCATGTTGCTGCTGCAACTTGGGCTGCAACAGATGTTCCTGAAGCATTTATATTTTTATTTCCTGGAACTTTAACAGACAATGATCCTAAAGCAAAAAAGTCTGTAAGTAATGGATCAAAGTTTGCATATTTTGCAATATAATCCCCTGGCATTGTTGCGCTTACTGCAATTGAATCCGAGATACATGCTGGCCAACTAATTCTCTTATAGTCTTTTGAATTTCCAGTAGGGAAAAATGATGGTACTCCCACTGACTTTAATTGAGTTATAGCAGCACTTGTGCTCGGCATAACTGGGCAGTAGTTTGGTCCAGGTAAAAATGTTCCAGCTCCCTGTGACATAGACAAAGCCTGAATGTTAAACTTAACTCTATTGTCATGTACCCACTTAAGTGCTGAAGTAACAGTGTTTTCAGTAAGTATCTGTCTTGATCCATTTGCAGTATTTCCAATAATCCTAATAAATACAATATTCATATTTGGATTAGTTTGAAGTGCAGATGATACCATTTGTGTACCATGGTCAAAACCATTTCTTTGCATCATTGCTAACGGCATACCAGAAGATCCTGGTCCCTCCATAAAGTTTTTACCGTTTGGGCAGGTAGACCATTCAATAAAACAAACTTCATGAACAATTTTTCCAGAGAACTCTGGAATAGATGTGTCTAGGGCTGTATCAATAATTGCCAATGATGGCTTTGAATCAATAGTTAGATTCTTTAATGCCGCATGAGCGGTTGTAGGCAAAGCAAGTGTTAGGGCTACAAGAGCCGTGATTAGTTTTTTATTCATAGTACCTATTCTACTAAATATTGACAGGTTGTCAATAGGTTATTCTGTGTCTTTTGTATCCATTTTGGCCTTGTACCATTTACCAGCGTCTAGGTCTGTTGGTGCTTTTAGGCCTTGAGATTCTAATAGATTAGTTAAGCTTTGTGAATACAGCTCAACCATCATTTCAAGTCTTACCATGTGTAGTTCAAGCAGTCTTAGTCTTTCTGACTTCCTCATTCTCTTGCCTCTCTATCTACAGGGGTAGGTGCTGTTGCAACACTACCGCAACTAACACATTCCATGTCTAGGAAATATGTAGCAATTTCAAAATCTTCAAAAATAACTTTTAAGCTCCAAATATTTGATCCACACGGACATACGTGAGTGGGAGTTCCTCTCATATCCATAGACTTGTCATAGCTTTCTGGACGAAGTTGTAGGATATCGTCAGTATGTGTTCCTTGACGCTCTACATCTTCTCTATCTATAATTGCAATTTCATAGTTTTCTAGAAACAAATTGACATTTCTTTTAATCCTTGATAACCATCGGTATACTACTAATGCAAGTATGATTACTATGAGCCATTTCATACTACTATTATACCTTAAACTTGGATGTATGTATAGGGGGCAGATACGCTCATGTTAAATTCTGAGGCTGCTTCTAATGCTGCCTTTAAGCGTAAGCGTGGATTCTTTTGATTCTTAGTAGCATATAAAGCTCCTAGTGCTATCATTCCACCACTGCCTTCCGCCATGTAGTTTACAATGTTTTCTCCTACGTGAAAGTCTTCATCAATGGTAAATATTCTACCGCAGACTCCAACTATAAAAATACCGCCAGTGTCTTCTTCTGATGAAGATCCTACACTTCCATATCCATGATCCTTAAATGCCTGTTTGACAGAATCAACAAACTTAGTTCTCATAAACTTATCTAAACCAGAGTTAGTCTTGGTTGGTGTATATTTTGGTGGAGTCCACATGTACTGAAGAATCTGGCCCATACGAAATGAATCTGTAAAGGCAATGCCATACTGTCCCACTTTAAATACTTTAGGTTCTTTTCTGGCAAGGATCCACCCAGTTTTGTCATCTGATGCGGCGTGATCGGAGCCCATATAAACGACACCGTTTTGGGCAATGGCTACTATACAGGTCATACTACCAGTATACTAAATGAAAAATTATCTGTCCAGTTCGTCTAAATCGTGCTCAAAATGGGATAATTGAATTAAAGTTGCCTCAAGCTCAGACTTGATTTCTATTAACTCTTGAATGGCATTATAGTATTTATCTTTCCATTCGGTTAATTCTTTTTCAATCTTATATAATTCTATCTTTAGATCCTTTAAATCCATCTTTAAAAGATCCTGATCACGCTCAATCCGCCTTCTTTCTTCTTTTTTGTGATCTCTTAATGATGCTATTATTGCTGTTCCCATTCCAGAAACTAGGGCAGCAGATATAGCAATTATTATAGATAAGTAGTTTATTTGCATGATAAACTAATTATACCTTAAAAAATGTGCTAATTAAAGATTAAATAAACAACTCTGAAGCGGATATATCAGTGCCAATGTATCTCTTTTTGACAATAAAGTCCTTAACTGCTTCTGGCCCTAATTGTCTTCCAGATAGGATGACTACCCATCTAGGCTCAAACTTGGCAGTTATGCATGTCTCGCATAAGAATAGATTGATCGGCAACAATGAAGATTTCTTTACAGAAAGCTTATTCTTGCTTTTGTTGCAGCAATAACATAATATTTTTTCCATTTTTATAGTCCTTGTCCTAGTACTGTTCGGCTTGGTACGCCTTCTAATTCGCATCTTACTCCGTAAGACTCGATTAACTTTTTTACCTTCTGAAGATAATCTATAACCATCTCTTTACTATTTCCTGTATATTGTATAAAGTTATCTTCATATAACCTTAAGCAAAGAAACTCTGGATACTTTACGATATCCATTTGTAAATTTACTACTGGCTTCTTTATGCCTCTTACAGCAAGAGCCATTTCCTTATTGTAGAATACTGGCTTATTGGGTTCACCCGTCCACTGATTGATTCCATACTTGAAGTGATCCTTATCTTTATTTATGAATTCCATTTTTAGACCTTATCCTTTTCCAAACTTCTGGTGTCTTATGAATATTTCTTGACTTATCTATCTCTCCAGAGTTTAAATAAATTCCACCCCAAACTCCTTGCTCATCATTTTCTACCCCTGCTTGGTAACACATTTTTGAAACTGGGCAAGAAAGACAAGCCTCATCAATGCTTTTTGCTATATTGATGTCTGCTTCATATTTATCATAGAATAAGTTTGTGTCCATTCCTCTACAAATGCCAAGGTGGAACCAATCAAAATCATCTTCATCTACGCCTAACTCATTTAAAATGTCTGACATATTTTGCTGGCAACTTCCATATTCCGTTTTCGTTAACAGAAATTCTCTCTGCAACTCCCCATTTATCTTTTCGGAACATTCCTTTTGTATCAGTAAATCCGCCTGCAGATTGTTTCCAGATTAGTAGATCATAGTTTTCCCAAAATGATTCTTGACTTTTGGTTTTTGATCTTTCCATAAATACTTCTACACCCTTTAGTGTAAGATTAAGCACTTGCTCTCCGTATCTAGTAAGTCCGCCTAGATTTGCTGGCCCACTAGGATTCGAACCTAGGACCTAGAAGTTAACAGCTTCCCGCTCTGCCTGCTGAGCTATGGGCCAAAGCAGAAACCGTAGTCTCTTGTATTATTATACAGTAAAAACTACGGCCCTGTCAATGATTTTATTTGGATTTTTCTGTTATTTTAATTATATTAACTTTTTTAATTTCATCGTCAATATTAAATATATCTCCGACATAATCTCTGGCGTCAGTTTCGTTAAAAGCTTCTACTTCTGCTTCTACTTCTAACTTAACCTTGTAGGTATTCATTATTTACCGCAAGTAGGGCAAACTTTTGGCTGAGATTTAGCAGTCTTTTTTGCTGGAGCAGATGGAGCAGATGCTCCAGATGAACCTTTAAACTTTGGGCGACCAAATCCTACAATTGAAATCATTACTCCAGCTTTGTTCTTTTTATAAGCACGAAGTTGTTTGCAAGTTTCTCCGCCATTTCTTTGGCTTCCAGCCTTTTTTGAAGAAGTGTTACCCTCTATACACCAAACTGTTCCATCTTCGTTATCTTTTACAACAATTCCAACATGAGAAATTCTATCGACGCCATCTGATGGGAAATCAAAATAGGCAATATCTCCTGGCTCTGGATCTGCAATGTCTCCATCAATCCATGCTCCAGCCTTCTTAAATGCTGCGGCTCCTCCTGGGGTGTAGACAGTATTAGGAATCTTTACTCCTGCTTCATTTGCACACCAGTTAACAAATGATCCACACCATGGCTGAAAGTTTGCTTTCATAAAAGCGCCATATTTTGTTTCGTTATCTTTTGGACCCTCAATGGTTCCTAGTTCTGCTGTAGCAACTTCAATTAAACGTGCTGCTGTACCTTGATCTGCCATTAGTCTTTGTCCCAATCTGTGTCTACTGGTTGCTCTTCTGGCATAGCGCCGTCTGGCTTTGCTGCAAGTCTTGCTGCGGTAGCATCAATTTCTGCTTCAAGCTTTTTATCAGCCTGTGTATTCTTTGCATCTACCTCTTTATTTGCTATCTGGGCTGCCATAATATCCTTGGCCCCTGAGTTTCCAATTAGAATTCCTGCAAGTGTTCCTGTAATAAATGTTGCAATACTTCCAAGCACATTAAAAAACATCTTATCATTTTCTGACTGTGCTCCAATAGGTTGTGTTACAAACAATAATCCGTAAATAATTCCAAGTGCTGTTAGAAACAAAATGCTTCCAAGCGTTATTCCTAAAATAAACTTTAAACGAGCATCTAGGTCTGCAGCCGTTAATCTTTCTTTAGCCATTTGTTATTTCCTGTTCTGGTGTAGTAGGTGTAACTTTTATTACATCCTTTGTACAAGTCTGTGAAGCTTCACATTCTGGAGGATTACATTCTGCAATTTCCCAATTTTTAGGATCTTGGCAGGGATAGCGGTATCTATTAAAAGAATCGCATCCAGTTAATGATAGCATTAATAGCCCAGATAGGGCAATAGTGATTAATTTCCTCATACCACTATTATACCCTACTCTGAGTTTTTATTTCTAATAGGACTTGTGATTACCCAAAGTCCAGTGGTTGCTATGATTCCATAACCAACAATAGTCTTTGCACTTCCGTCCAGAACTACCCAAGCAATAAACATACCAAGAAGGGTCCATGCTTGGTCGACCATATCTTTTAGGATATTCTTTATTATTCTTACCATTTTCTTCCTCCTCTTGAACCTGGTGAATTTGCTCCTGATGAGCCTCCCCCAGAACTTCCTCCGCCGCCTGTGCCACCTCCAGTGGCTCCTCCTGTGGCAACTGCTGCTGCATTAATTGCTGCACCTGCTGCGACAACTGTTGCTACAACCATTTCTGTTGCCTCTTCTCTTTCTTCATCCGACATATCAGCACCTATATTACTTAATGCTTGTAGTGCTGCTCCAGGGTCTGAAAATGCTGTTGACAATAGCTCTGCGGGATTTTCAAGCAAAACTAAAGATGCCGCTACTTCTGCCGTAATAACAACTTCATTACCATTTTCATCTTGACGAACTTCAACAGGGGTATCTGCAGGCAAATCTTTATACTCAATTCCAGCCTCTTGTATTTGTTCTTTGGTTAAAGATTCTCCAGGAGCAATAGACTCTACAAGAGCCTCTGCCACCAATTCCTTTTCTGCATTAGTTAATTTTCCATCTTCGGATAAAGCATCTGCAAGATTTTGAACTTCTTCTGCAGTTACTTCACCATCATTTGCTAACTCATTTAAAATATCTTCTGCTTCCTCTGCATCTATTTTACCATCAGACAATGCGTCATCAACAGATTCTTCTACTGCTTCTTCTGATCCCGCCTCTGGTTCTTCTGCAGGTGGTTCTTCTGCTGGTGGTTCTTCTGCTGGTGGTTCTTCTGCTGGTGGTTCTTCAGCAGGTGGTTCTTCTGCAGGTGGTTCTTCAGCAGGTGGTTCTTCTGCAGGTGGTTCTTCAGCAGGTGGTTCGACAGGGGCAGGTGGTTCGACAGGTGCAGGTGGTTCGACAGGGGCAGGTGGTTCGACAGGAGCAGGTGGTTCAACAGGAGCAGGTGGTTCAACAGGGGCAGGTGGTTCGACAGGGGCAGGTGGAGCGGGGGCTGGCAAAGGTGCTGGAGCAGGAACTGCATCAATTACTGTTTGTGCTGCTGCTAATATTGTAGGTGCGGTAGTTACTTTTTCTACGGCTGTAGAAACAATTGCAAGGTCTGTCACCTTTTCAGTTAATGTTGTGCTTGCTGCTGCTAATGCCGTTACAGTATTTTGTGAAACAGTTGCAATAGGTGCAATAAAGGTATTTGTGTTTGCTGTATTAGTTGCAACAACCGTTGTAATTGTTGAGTTTAATGTAGCAATTTGTGCGTTTGCTGTATCAATTGCTGCCAATACTGTTGCATTGTTTGGATCTGGGACAGGAGTAAATGAAGCGCCTTGACTGATTGTTCCAGTAAATCCCGTAGTAGTGCTTGTATTACTAATATTTGTTACGGGACCATTTGTAGTCTCTCTTACGTTAAATCTAGCACCATTTGGAATTGGCCCAGTCACGCTTACATCTGCCTGCCAGGCACCATCTGATGGGTTCACATCTGCGTTAAATCTAACTTGAGTCATTTGTGTATCGGCGGTAGTTAGTGGAAATACTCTAAGGTCCCAAGCAACACTAAGTGTATTAGTAGTTGTTGAGTATGTAATTCCAGATCCATTACTCCAAGTAGTCCAGTCATATCCTGCTATAGAAATGGAAGGTGCATTAGGTGTAGAATAATAATTTGCACCCTCATTTACTCCAAAGGTGATTGTCGCATTAGATCCTACAAAAACATTATTATATGTGACTCCGCCCATCTGTAAATTAAATGGAAGGTTCATGCGAACACCAGCATCATCTACATTAGATAAAACATTTGTGGTTGTACCAATAGTTGCAGCAAGGGCATTCACTGCATCCTGAGCATTATTAATTGCTACGTTTGCTTGAGTTAATTGTGTTTGAGCCTCTGTCCGTGCAGGATTTACTGCTACTACCGCCGTGGTTGCCGTTGCAACTGTATCTGTGGCTGTATTTACGGCTGTTTGAGCTACCTGTATTGCAGTAGAGGCTGTTGCTGCTTGTGCGGTTTCTGCTGCAACTTGAGTAGCAACCTGTGTAACATTTATCTCTGGCGCTGATGTAGAGCTTTCTGCAGGCGTTGCTGCTGCAACTACTGAAGTAACTAAAGTTGTTTCTGCTGCTGTTACTGTTGTAGATGCTTCCGTAACTGCAGTCTGTGCAGCTGCGACTTCTGGCGTTGCCGTTGTTGAATTTGCAGGAATTGCTGCCACTGCAGCAGTAACTGCTGCTACGGCAGTAGTAACATCTTGTGTGACTGTTATTGCAGTTGGTGCAATTGCACTAGTGTTTGCAACTTCTGCAACCGCTGCTACTGCTGTTGTTACTGCGGTGTTTGCAGCAGCTACGGCTGTATTAGATGCTGTGACTGCCTGTACTGCTGTTGCTATTACGGCAGTGGCTGTATCTGATGCTGCCACTGCTTGTGTTACTTCTGTAGTTGCGTTAGCAAGAGCTGTGTTAACTGCTTGTTGTGCAGGGCTTACTACAACCTGCTCTGACGGCGTTGGTGGCTCATTAGCATTAGCAAAGTTAGGGCTAAAAAGGAAAAGCCAGCCGATTATAAAAAGGCTGGTTAAAAAATACTTTAACTTTCTAGTCAACTAAGGCTCTCCAAAGTAAAACAATATTTTTGTTTACTTAGTAATTATAGCAGAGTGTTAGTTTAAATTACTTAGGATTATCTGTTTTATAAAAGCCGTTACCTTTAAATTGTATACCAAATGGAGTAAAGTGTCTAGTCATTTCAGATTCACATTCAACACATGTGTATCCTGGATCATTATCAACAATAGATCTATGTACTGACATTGTTGGGTGTGCATCATCATATGAGCATTTGTATTCGTATACTGGCATTACTTATCCTTTAATTATAGTGAGCAGTTTCGGGACATACTCAGGTCCATCCTGCGGGTAACGGCCCGCTATCTGCGACTCCCCGATGAAGGGGTGCAGAGTTCAATTATACTATTTCTTTCTCTTATTTGCACTAGGTGCGGCTACTACTTCATCTGGTGTAAATGAATCCATAATGTCAAACTTTTTAGGCTTTGCCTCTTCTGGCACATCCCTAATTACAAGTACACGAAGTACTCCATTTTCCATTGTGACTCCTGCTACAACCATATACTCAGATAGAGAGAATGTTCTAGTAAAGTCTCTTGCACCAATTCCCTTGTGAATATACTTATTGGAATCTTCTGTCGATGAACCTTTAATTGTTAGTACATTTTTTTCTTGTTCAATAGCAATGTCTTCTTTCTTGAATCCTGCTAAAGCAAGCTCAATCATATAAGTATCTTCACTAACCTCTACCAAGTTATATGGTGGATAGTTTGTTGAATTATGCATTACCTTTTCGAGATCTCTGAATTGGCGATCCCAGCCAATAAAAAATGGATCCTTAAAAAGATCCAGTGTGAATGTGGTGTTAACCATGTTATTCCCCTTTCAAGCGAATAAATTAATATACGGACCCTCTATTGAGCAGTCCGTATACTATTATAGCAAAATATTTATATCTTGTCTATTTCTTCTTAGCCCTTACTTTAGCAAGTGCTTCAAAGTCCTTTACCTTGGTATCCCCTAGGTATCCCCAAGCATATCCATCGGCAATCATTTGTTCATTGACTGATACTTTAGATCCGTCTAGGAATAGCCATCCAAGAATACGCCCGTATTTTTCTGATGAGTCCATTTTTTCTGTTTTAATAACAACAGTCTTAGACGCATCAATTGCCTTCTTTAAATACTCTTTAGACTCAAGGCCAAGTGCTTTTTCCATTTTGTCTGTGGTACGGCTTTCAGGAGTATCTATTCCCGCCAACCTAACTCGTGAGCTAAATGAAATATCAAATCCAAGATCAATATCTACATCAATGGTATCTCCGTCTACAACTTTTGTAACCTTTTTAACGTAGTACTCAAACATTACTTAGCCTTCTTGGTTGGCGCTTTCTTAGCCACCTTCTTGGCTGGTGCCTTCTTAGCTGTCTTTTTTGCAGGAGCCTTCTTGGCTACCTTCTTTGCTGGAGCTTTCTTAGCCACCTTCTTGGCTGGTGCTAAAATCTCATCTATGTTTACAGAATAGACATCTTCTTTAACTCCAAAAAAATCCTTAAGCTTTTTTAAAACGTTCATATTGTTCTCCTTATTTTTTGTACTGCTTATGATTAGTATATCATTTTTTATTTGAGCGGATGATGAGAATCGAACTCACCCCTTCTGCTTGGAAGGCAGAGGCACTACCAATATGCAACATCCGCATTGTGCCGTCGGCAGGAGTCGAACCTGCGACCAAGACCTTAGAAGAGTCCTGCTCTATCCTCTGAGCTACGAAGGCATTAAGTTAATCGTTTGGAATGTCTGGGTCCAGATCCATTTCGATTAATCCTTTTTCTCTTGCAATCTTTTGTCCTTCAGGGGTAATATGAATAGTTGCCTCCAGCTTTTCATTATATTCAATTTCAACTAGGCCTTGCTCATACAATTCAATAAGAGACTTGTCTACATAGTCTATATGAGATTGCCATAGCTCTGGAGCCAATTCTTTTGCGCTATCGCTGATAGCATAAATTATTTCTCCGTTTTCGTCTACACCCTCAAAACTTACGGCACCTATTTCTAAGTAGTATGCAAGCCTTGCATCATTTTCTTCATCTTCTGTCATATTATCTCCCTGTGCAACATGTAGGACTTGAACCTACGATTACCGAATTATGAGTTCGGGGCTTTAACCAACTAAGCTAATGTTGCCTAGGTGTCTATTATAACGTGCCGTCTTCATTTTTGTCAATAGTTTCTTCTACTATCTGCTGTACATATTCAGAAAAATGTTTTCTGATGTTGCCCATTGGCCTGTGGCCCGACAACATCCATATTCTTTTATATTCAATTACATTAGAGAATGTAGTGGGACAAAGAACTGTTCCATTATATTCTTTTAATACAGTTGGAAGTGGAACATGTTTGCCACAACATTTACATTCTTTTGCTTTTTCTTGATACGTGCTCATATTATTTGCATCCTGTCCATTGCGTCTTTTAAGTTTTCTGGCATTCTTGGAGCCCTAATCATATTATAGGAACTTGTTTCTCCGTCTGCTTCTTTTCCAAAATCATTGTCATAGCTCATTGATTCGTAGGTATGAATGTTTACTTCTTCGTTTGTATCAAACTTACTTCTACTTATTGAGTTATAAATTGCTCCACATACAGCATCCGCCAAGTCTTTCGATCCCTTTCTTGGGTGGTCTACTCGATCTCTCATAATTCTTAACTGCAGTAGTTCATCAATTAACAAAGGTATATGTGGTCCGACAACTCTTTCTTCTGCAACAACCATAGCCATATCGTCATAATGCTTTTTAGCGACAGATAGAATTTCAGTATTGATGCCATATTGTTTTAGTTGTTGCATCATATCATGTGAATTCCATCTGTCAAAGGTACATACACGAATCTTAAATCCTCGTGTCTTCAATGAAAGAATATAGTCTTTAACTTCTGTAAAGTCTACAGACTTATCTTTTGTTGGAGTCCAGAATCTAACAGCGTCTATCTCAACAATTGGTGCTGGCTGAGAATAAGTGTCTGTCACTTTTACATTAACCCATCTGTTAACGTGTGCCATTGCAACTGCACAATGGTCATGCTTTTGAGCAAGGTCAACGTGTATAAAGTATTCTTTGTCTGGATCTGGTATAAACCATTCTTCTAGTCTACCAAAGTTATCCACAGCTAGGTGTGCTTTGTTAAATGCTTTTTCAACCTTCTCTTTTGATTTAAAGAATGCGTCTACGGCATCTGGTGGCATACACGCAAAGCGTGACAATGCATCCTGTGGATTTGTAAAGAATGCGACCTTAAAATCATCAATCTTTCTAACTGGATTAACTTCCCACGTTGGCCTTCTTAATGCATAAACCTTTGGTATCTTGTATGAAACTATATGGTCTTCTTCCCACTGAATCTCAAACTCATTTCCTACTGTTCCGTCTGGAAGTTCCTCATCCATCTTAAACTTGTGATCACGGACCACCGTCTCTACCTCTGCAACAACAGCATTGTATCTCTGTTGGATATAGTCGTTTTTATATCTTGGGAATGAAAGCAGAATAACTTTACCGAAGTCTGGAAAACGAGAGTCTACTGATGCACGATACATATCATAGATAGCCGCACCTGTTTTTGCTTGATCGTGTCCTGTTGTATTTTCAATTGCAAAGCCAGAGATCTCATCAAGGATAACAACAATAACGTTATACCCTTCCCAGGCTTCACGCTCAGAGTGTCCAGAGTGTACTGTTATTGCCTTGTCAAACTTAATTTCTGAAGCTTTGTCTGAGTATCTCCCAGCAAACCATGGGGACTTTTCAATTCTTGTTTTAAACCCCTTAAAGAATACGTTGCTTGCTTGTTGTGAGTTAATAGCAATATTAATAATATCAATGCTATCCCCTGGAGGCTTTCCATAATATGTAGCAGGATCTTTTAAACATAATAGTAAATATACTATATAGGCAACTGCAATTGTTGAGCAGTAATCTTTTCCTGAACCTTTGCCAAGTTGAGCAACCACTTCATTTGCGGTTTGCTTGAACCTTATTTTTCCTTCTTCTTCTCCAAATAATTTGATGAGTGTTGAGTCTTTGTAGATTTGCGAACTTTTTTCAATAAGCGTGTATTGGTATTCGGAAAGTTCTGGAAGCCCAAGGTATTCTGGACTTCTAACAAACGTTCTAAGATCGACTGGTTTTTCATCGAACTCCTCTCCGTCAAGCATATCGATGAGGTCTGCAAAATCAAACGACATCGGCTTCCTCTACTGGGACTGACTCAATTATTCCAGTTATCTGGGATAATCTCTTTGCAACTTCCATCTTACACTTAGGGCATGTTGATGTAGTCTCTTTTAAAATTCTAACAAGAAGGTCTTGCTTACGCTCTGTCTCTGCAATCTGTGATGCAATCTCATTGTTCTCAAGTACGCCAATTGATTGAAGCATTGCAATTCTTTTAGTCTCTATATCGGCAATAAGCTTTAGTGCTCCAGACTTTATCCCAAGCTGTCCAGACTGATCTGCATCTTCTACTGTCTTCCACGCCTCTTTGATAAGCATGGCATAGTGCTGATCCGCCCCTGATATGGCTTCCCTGGCACGATCTCTTATGTTACTATCATTATGTACAACATCTTTCCAGTCGTCAATTAGCTCAAGCACTTCTTTGCGCTGTATGCCTGTAGTGGTTGCGATCTGTGTGGGTGTGCTTCCTTTTAGAAGCTCTTCAACTACCCTATTCATTCTGTCAAAATGATCTGACAATTCTATTTCGCTCATTAATACAGTATACTTTCAGTCGACTAAAATGTCAATCAGAATTAGCCCTAGCAATCTTATATAGGACTAAATATCCAATTAAATCATCAATATCGTTATCTCCAGCGTAGCCTTGGTTATTCTTTACCCTATTTAACTTGTCATCAATACGAACTTTTAATTGCTCTGTTGAATCCGCCGTTGAAAATATCCTTGCTGGCTCTAAAGCAGAGTTGCCATACGAAATATTCTTTTCAATTAACATGTGTGCAATTTCGTGGCATGCTTCCCAGATCTTATTACCTGCAGGTGCGCCTACTGATTTTAAATATAAGTCATCGCAATTAAAATTGTTGACATCCTCAAATACCGCCTTTAGCATTATCTTCTCCTAATTAATTGAAACTGTTCTAGGTATCTCTGTATGGTCATAGCAGAGACCTTGCACTCTTCGGCAATTTCTGTTACCGTTTTCTTTTGGACCACATATCTTCTATGTAGCCAATCTTTACTTTGATATAGCTTCATCGTTCCGTCAATATACTGTTAGAATAATGTGCGATCCCGAATGAATCTGCAACATCAAAATCTGTTAATGATAAGTTATACTTCTTATTAAAGTAGTCAACCGTTCTTTGCTTACGCATATTGCGTAATTGATTTTGATACCATGAGTCTGCGTACCCTGGATTCTTAAATCTAATAGCCGCCTTCTCTTCTTTAGTGGGGTTCTTGTTGCCTATGTAGGCCTGCCAAGAGGAAGGGGATATAGTTATAACCTTCGCACCTGTAGACATTAGTTCTGCAATAACAACTCCATAAACATATGATAGTTTAATTACAGCATCTGCAGACTTTACAAATACTGCACCTTCAACAACAATATAATCTGACTTAAGTTCATCTAGCATTAAAGACATCTTGACCTTTGCATTATGAATCTTATCATATATATCCTCGCCTGACAAGTTAATCTTACCCCACTTTAATGGGACATCGTTTTCCATCAAGCAAAAAGCAATAGAGTTAGTGGATGCATCTATCCCAAGAACTCTGCTTGCTTGTGTCTTTTTTAAACTAGCTAATGTCATTGATCATCCTAAATAGTTTATTCTTTGTATCCGCATTGACAGTCTTTTCGCATGTTGAGCATAGATCAGTATTATTATATCTACTAAGCTGTGCCTTACACCTTGAACAAGGTCTTGCTGCACCATTTCTAATTGCCTTTTTCTCATAATACTTTTCCATAATTCTTCTGTTTGTTGCAATACGGCAACACTCATCAGTACAGTATTTTTGATTATGAGTCTTTGGCTCAAAGTCTTTCTTGCATTCAGAATTAGCACAGATCATTTATTAAATACCGAAAACAAATCAATATCAACAGTGCCTACTGGACCACCCTTTGCATAACACTCTTTCTTGACTGGGCAGTAAGTACAAGGCATCTTTGATTTAGTTGCACCCTCTGGTCTCTTGGGAAGATCTCCATTTTTAAAGTTATCCCAGACTTCGCACATCCATGCAAATGTCTCCTCGATAATTTTTGTATTCTTTTCGTTCATAGAAATTGGAATGACTAGAATCTCTTGGGTATTCTTATTCTCATATAGGAAGAATCCCTCCTTGGCATTCTTTAGCTTCATATATGTTAGTAGCTGTAGCATATGGTTATCTGTAGGCTTCATCTCTGACTGTCTGGTATCCCAAACCTCTTGTTTTGCCGTTTTAATTTCACCAATTACTGTCTCGCCATCATACTCCATGATAAGATCTATGAATCCTCTGATTGGCGGGTAATCATTAATAATCTCTTCTTCTTCCGCCCTCCACTCTGGCATAGTGGAAATAAGCTTCTGTAGTCTCTCATGCGCCTGAGTTCCCTGTGCCATATTAGCAACGGCAACTGCATCGTTATCATCAATAAAGACTGCGCCAGAGAATGCCATGTACCAGTATCTAGGACACTTACCATGACCGTAACCTAATGAACTTGGACTAAATGACTTCTTAGTCATCTCTCCGTCTGCTCGTTTAGTATTACGATATGACTCATCAAGCAACTGAGCAAACAATTCAGGATCAAAGAACTTCCCTGTGTGTTTTTTAAACTTAAGGTTCTTTACAATTTCTCTAGCCATTACTTGGCACCCATAATTTTTCTTTTCCCTTATTGTGATATCTAGCCATAACAAACAACAGGTCTGATAGACGATTTAAATATTTAGCAATGTTTGGATTTATATTTTCGATCTTCCAAACCTCACGTTCTGCCCTTCTTACAACAGTTCTTGCGTTATGCAAAGGGCCTGTTGGCAAAACAAAAGACCTGAGTGGTTCTAGGTATTCATTGTAATCATCAATTACATTTTCTAAGTATGTCACCCTGTTTTCAGATATTGTTATTGTTGGGGCACCTGCAAGTTCCGCACCGAGATCAAATAAGTCGCTTTGAACTCTCTCAATAACATCATTGTACTCATCGGTTGCCATTCCAATAGCAGAGTTTGCCTCATCTATAGCACCTATTGCTTCCATCATAGGGCTAGTCTTAGACACCCTTTCGTTATTAGCGTTAGAGGTTTGCCCATCATCACCAGTTTTAGTATAAATTTTACTTAGTATTACCATTAATGACCCCTTAAAGAACGCCAAACATCTACTGCAATTTCATTAACTACAGATAAAACAATAACTGTTATAAAAAGCTGAGCAACAATTAATATTGGAAAAGATTTACTTTTAACCTTTTCTTCTAACAGTTCTACGGCCACCTTACTTCTCCTTTAGTAGAAAATACTAGGCCTAAGTGGTCCCCTGGTCTAACAAAAGTTTCATTAATTCCCTTTTGTGCCCAGCCCCATTCATTTCTTGGAAATGGCAAGGCCTGATTCTTTTTTACTAACACGGCCCAATATGCATTTTCTGGTGGCATGTCTTGGCATTTTTCAACACTGTTGTTGGGAAAATTATTTACTCTGCAGACAACAGCATTTCCATACTTTACTGTTCCCTCTATTTTGTATCCATTTGCTTTTAATAGATCTAAAGAATTAACTACACCAACAGCACTGACGCATTTCTTTTCTACTGTAGAATTATTTCCGTAGTCTACGTATAGGTTAATGCACTCTGGTTGATTAGAATTTAAAACAAACAATCCTATCGCTGAACCAATAAAAATAAACACCAGCATAATTCTTTTTTGAATCATGAGTTATACCTAACTACATACTTAAGTGCATCTACAAGTTTGTCTATGGACTCTTTTACTGAATAATATACGTTCTTTTTATTGTTATTTACTGTTCCTGCTTTATCTTTAGCAATAGTTGAATAGATAGAAGACATAACTGCAAACTTAGTTGACATAGCTTGTAGTTCCATAATAAGCATAGGAGCCTTTGCTGAAGGAACATCGGGGTTCATAAGAAGCTTTACAACAATAGCCAAGGCTTTGTCTAGGTGCTCATCCTTCATAAAATCATGAAGATCATTAAACTCAGTTATGTTGCTTATGAGTTCAAGCGTATTCTTATCCTCTGTCATTATTATCCTCCCAAAACTGGATTAGCTCTTCTAGAACCGACCACTCAATAATGCCTAGCCTAACCTTAGACTCTGCGCCTATAATAATTTTTAATGCTGGATGCATATCTCTATTTACCTTGAATGTATCCGTGCAAATCTTTGCCCAGTTATCTTTATTTAAAGTAAATGATGTCCCTGCTTCTTTATAATCAACAAGGAATTGTTTCCATTGAGCATCACCCTTCTGGTAATCCCCTCTTCCGCTATTCTTCTGAGCTTTAGCCCCATCACGCTTTACTTCTGCTCTCTCTGACATTATCCCACCGAATAAGAATTCTTATGTCCATCTGGACATTCCCAAAATATAGTTGTAGTAACTGCATCCCAAAAATATTCTGTCGAATCTTTTTCACACTTACTGCATGGCTTTGATCCGCCTATTTTCTCAAGCTCTGGAGAAAGAATACGCTCTGGTTGATTAAGAAACTCATTAATGTTTGGCATTTATCTCGCCTATTAATTTGTCTACAACATCTGGATTTTCCTTTAAATACGCTACAGCCTTTGCACGTCCTTGAAAACGTTCTCCATTTACTGTATACCATGCTCCACCTTTTTCTACTATGCCACACATTTCTGCAACATCTAAAGTTTCTCCAACGCTGTCTACACCAAGAACGTTCCCTTGATAGTAGAAGTCGTATTGTCCCGATAGATTTGGGGGGCCGAGTTTGTTGTAATCAATAATCCAGTTAACTGGTCGTCCAACCCTTTGTTCAATGATCTTGTCGCCAACTTTAATCCCAGCCTTAATAGCATTCGCCTCAGCTTCAGACGACCAGAGTTTAATGACTGTGGAAGAAAAGAACTTGACTGCCATGCCACCTGTGGGGATGTGACTAGCATGCATAGATCCAAATTGATTTCGTTGTTGTGAGATGAGAACAAGTAGTGTGTTTTTGTTTGCATAGTTTAACATCTTGACTGCGTGGGTCATATCCTTTGCTTCAGCGCCGATTTGCTTTGTATCTTGCAAATCCTTCATTTCGTTTCCGTCTTTTTCAAAATAGATAGCAGGAAGCAAGGCTGAGATTGAATCTACTACAATCATATCAACTCCTGCGTCCATTAACTTGGTAGCAACATCAACCATATCATTAACAGTTTTTGCTGGTGAGTAAATAAGGGAAGACGAATCTACTCCAAGTTGCTCTGCCCAAGACTGGTCATAGGAAGCTTCTGCATCAATCCAAGCACATGTCTTGCCTTCTTTTTGTGCAAGAGCAATCATCTGTAGGCAGAAAGAAGATTTACCAGCAGACTTATTACCCCATACGAGTACTTGTCTGCCGTAGCCTAGTCCTCCACGTAACGCAAAGTTTAATCCGATACTAGGAGTAAGTTGCTTTTCAACTTGGACATCCTGTGCAGATTGGACTCGTGCTCTTGTTTTTGGATCTAGCTTAGCTAAAATGCTGTCTATTTCTATTGTCATTTAAACTCTTTCTTTCCTATAGTATAGCATTAAAATAAATTTCCGTGAAGCCTTTGGCGTTCTTTATTTATATTCATTTTCTTTTCTAGAATTTCATCTAGGCTATGTAATACCTGTTCTTCATTTCTCATTGCAGCATAAATATCAAGTAGTCTAATTATTACATCGACCATTTCTTCTACAATGCTTTCGCTTCCTTTTGACTTTCTAATAGCTTCCAACACTTCAGTTACTTCCGAATGTACTAGGGCTAACTTATTACCGATCTTGTCATGGTTATATTCTCCATCCCAAAATCCTTTTTCTCTTGCGGTCTCATGAAGAATGGCAGACAAAGCGTCTAGACCATACTCAGTCAGAATCTGATTCGACTCCATTTTTCTCCCTTAAACTGAAAGTAAATGACGGGCCTTCCTCGTCATAATCTATAACTAAATCCTTATTACTCACATTAACATCCAAGAATCTAAGGGTAGGAATTGTTAGCTTTCCATGTTCTTCAAGTAGTGCAACTAGAACTTGATTCATACTAATTGAAGTAATTAAACCATCAACATCTTCTGTCATTTTATTTCCTTTACCATTAAGGTTCCATCATCCAAAGTCGACAGAACAACATTACACTTCATGCCTTCTCGCATCTTAGCAAGAGACATCTTATACATTGTGGGGAAAACAATTACTCTAGTTAATTCTTTTTGTGCATTTGAAAGAATTATATGACTCATTGTCTTGCCAGCCTTTGTTACGTATGGAGTAAAGTCTACTACAATATACTCGTCTTCGTCAAGGTCATACTGCTTCTTATATAGATAGTCTACAAATGAGTTGGAACCTGTTGGGTCAATCTCGCTAACCTTTACATAACGTGCAATTCTATTATCTCCTACAAGAATAAAATACATTTGGCCAGTCTCGATTTGAGTTTGCTCTGTATGAAATAGGCCAATCGATCCTGTTTCATCTACCAACTCAATACGTGCCCATCCATTACCACGCTTGATTGATTTAACCATACCAAACATAACAAATGAACCTAAGTCTTCAAACTCTTCAATCGGTCTTGCCTGTGACTTAATACGTGGCGGAATTCCTTCTAGGTTGAATGTAGGTATACCTAGATACTCGTAGTAACTATCTTTTTCATTTCCGCTTCTGGGGTTGTCTGGGAATGCCGCCCCCCCGATTGCATTTAAAGCAGAGATAGCACGGCTATTGATTCCGCTACCTTTCTTGGAAGCTTTATCAATAAACTCTGAATAAGAACTAAACGGTCTTTGATCGATGATCTTGTTAGCAATGCTATCTGAAATAAACTTTACTTCTCCCAGACCAAATCGAATTGAGTCTTCCTTTAAAGAAAAGAACACATCTGATTCATTAATGTGTGGAAGCTTGATGCTAAGCTTTAGTCGCTTTGCTTCAATTAAATATTCCGTTCTCGCATCTTTGTCATTTTCGTTCTTAAGAATCGAGAACATAAATTCCAAAGGATAATAAGTCTTGAGCCAAGCAGTATAATAAGATAGCATAGAGTAAGCAACAGCATGGGAACGGTTAAAAGAATACCCAGCATGAGCCTCGAAAGTATGCCAGAGCGTTTCGGCTTGCTTCTTAGAAATGTGTTTTGAAGCCCCAGCAATAAACCTATCTTTGAATTGGTCGAACTCTTTTGCATCTTTCTTCTTTCCAATAATCTTGCGGACCTTATCAGCCTCTGACCAAGTCATACCGCCCAGGTGTACGCATGCCTGCATAACCTGCTCCTGATATATAATAACACCATATGTATTCTCAGTAAAAGGCTTCATAATTGGATGGATAAACTGGACTGCTTCATCACCGTGCTTACGCTTAATATATGAAGCGCCTACTGTATTCATAGCTCCTGGACGAACCAATGCATTTGATGCGGCAAGGTCTTCAAATTTATCTACACCCATCTTGATTAGCAAATTAGTATAAGGGGTTGCTTCTGCCTGAAACACTCCCTTTGTGTATCCTTCGCTCAACACCTTGTAAACATCTGGATCATCAAGGGTTAACGCAGAAAGATTAATGTCTTTCCCTGAACGCTTTTTGATTGAAGCAAGAGTATCTGAAATTACAGATAAGGTCTTAAGTCCTAGTGCATCTAGTTTAATAAGACCTATATCCGCAACCGTATCCATGTCGTATGCGACGACAGGAATTCTACCTGATACTAAATCACTTGCATCAGCTCTTGATTCAACAGGAGCATACTTTCTTAAATCATCTTTTGCAACTACAACACCTGCAGCATGTACGCCAACAGATCTAATTCTTCCACGCAGTCTATCTGCAAGCCATAGGACTTCAGGATACTTAGTTCTAAACTCTTTAGTATTTGGTGAGTCAACAAAGTCTTCAAAGGTATCGATAGACTTCATTGCACGGTTAACATCTGAAAGAGGAACCATAAATACACGAGCAGCATCTCTGATTACACCCTTATCTTTAAAGTAAGTGTATGTTGAAATAGATGCAACGTGCTTAAACTTCTTCTTTAAATAATCTTTAACCTCTTTACGACGACGGTCTTCAAAGTCTGTATCAATATCTGGAAAGTCATTACGCTCTGGGTTAATAAAACGGAAGAACAGCAAGTCATACTTAATTGGATCTACATCCGTAATTCCAAGCGCATAACAGACCAATGAGCCTGCAGCGGATCCACGACCTGGGCCTACCTTAATATCATTACTCTTTGCCCAGTTAATCATATCTGCTACAACTAGGAAGTATGATGCAAAGGACTTATCTTTAATTACAGATAGCTCTTCTTTAAGCCTATCAATGTAGACTTGAGAGTCTTGTAGGCCTAGCCTTTTAAGGCCTTCAGAGGCCATCTGAGACAACTTCTCATCGGCATCTGTCTTGGGTACAGGGAGCAAGTCTAAACCACTGTTAAAATCGTATTCCTGAACTTTATCTGCAATCTCCATAGTATTCTCATATATATCGGTACGAGTAATACCAGCCTTATTAAAGTCAGCCTCAATTTCATCTCTTGATTGAATGAATAGATTGTAGTCTTGAAAGGATATTCTACGGTCTGGATATAGGTAATTTAGTCTTTCATTAATATCTTTAATCTGTCTAGACATTTCAAAGTCAGCATCTTTATCCATTTTAGGAGATGTCGACAATATGAGCATTGCTTCTTCTAATACTCTATCTTCTTCTTTAGCAAAATGGGCATCTCCTGTTGCCACCGCCTTAATTTTAAGCTCGTCAGCAAGATCAAGAAGAGCAGCATTTATTTCTGGCGGATTATGAGATTGAACCTCCACATAAAAATCTTCTTGAAAAGTTTGCTTAAAGTCTTTGAGTATAAGCCTTGCTTCTCCCAATTCGCCTTTTTCGATGCACTTACTAATAAGACCATTAAGGCATCCGCTAAGGACAATAATACCTTCCGCATATTCTTTTAAAACCTCTCTATCAATTCTAGGCTTATGATAAAAGCCTTCATTCCATGCTAGCTCTTGGAGAGTATTGATATTCTCTAATCCCTTTTTATTTTTTGCCAACAGGATGATATGGTTATACGCTTGAATAGATTTGTCTGTCTTTGAAGCCTTGTCGAATCTATCTGTTGGAGATATGTAGGCTTCTACTCCAAGGATTGGCTTTATGCCTTCTTCTTTACATGCAATTTGCATTTCACGGTGTGATGATAATGTACCATGATCTGTAATTGCTATTGCTGTCTGTCCCGCCTCTTTTGCAGCACGAACAAGTTCGAGGGGAGAGTTAAGACCATCCATTAAAGAATAGTAGGAATGCACATGCAAATGTGTAAATTTCATTTAACTCTCCGCCTCTTAACCTATTACCAGTCTAC
>Ga0247722_10000406_pt1 | contig 27009 bp, 30 predicted proteins | sample MSEWelMarce3H_FC_FD_189094 | JGI IMG/M metagenome (GOLD analysis project Ga0247722, IMG submission 189094) | Subsurface sediment microbial communities from gas well in West Virginia, United States - MSEEL Well Study Marcellus 3H_FC | ecosystem: Environmental > Terrestrial > Deep subsurface >... | reverse complement strand
GTTTAAAATGTCCACGTTACAATCCTTACAATCCCTGGTGATTGTCTTTCTCAAAGATGCTCTCATTCTTCATATTGGTTGTTGATACTTTTGAGGGTAATCTCAATTTGTTTTTTCTGTTCCTCGCTCATGCTACTACAATAAGACCCGCTCGTTTCATCGGTCGTGGACAGATTATGGTCGGTCCCCGTGGAAATGGAGACAAATGGAAATCCATTCAAATCATAGGGGTAAATTAGTTTGGCTTCCACGGAGAACCAAGCACCCAAGGTAAGCAAGAGAACCCAGAAAATAAGAAGAATGAGAGCATCTTTGAGAAAGACAATCACCAGGGATTGTAAGGATTGTAACGTGGACATTTTAAACTGCTCGTTGAGTTGTCCCATGATAGCCTCTTTGGTCACGTCGATGGTTTGATTCCAACGCGCCTTGTCTTCCTTGTCAGGATATTGAATGGTGATGTTTCCACTTGCCACGGTAAGGGTAAGCGTCGGCGTGGTCACCTCTGTAAATACTCCACTAAAGGTGTAATCTACCATCTCAATGGTTCTGTATTTTGTCTCGTTTTGTTTAGACGACCCCTGTGGAAAAATCAAGACTATCTTTGAGGTTCCGTCTATCGTGACCGGACCACTTGTCACGATAAACTCATTTTCCGTCTTTTTCACATTACAAAATTCCACTGAAATGTTTACGTCACCCGGACCTTTGCAAGTGCCTTTGTAATTGTCTTCATTTTTTGCGATAGCAGGTGTCCAAGAGGTATTCAAGGGCAACCTAAGATTTATTTCGGCCATTAATAAGTATGGTTATTTTTTTATTGTGCATACAACAACGCCGCATATCCACTTTTGACACGCAACACATTGTATCGTTCCTCTGTAAAAAAAAGACTATAGTCATAATTGTATAAACTACCCGTTTGTGATACGCCAAGAATGGTTCCTTCTTCGTCACATATGGTATTGAAAGCAGACCCAGGGTTAATCTCAGGCAAGATGGTTGTAAACTCGAGTTCAATCGTCTTAAAACGGCTCAGATTAATCGCACCAGAAGGCTGTAATTCTTGTGGAGAGGTATTGAGACTAAAACTATACCCATATAATCCGGGATTGGAATGTCCTCGACTGTAGTTGTATTTATCAATAAAACTATACACACCTGTCTCAAAGTCAACCTCTCTATATTTTCCATCCAATAGAATCGAAAACTTGGTCATAATATCCTTTCGATTCTCGTTGGTAAAATAGTCACACACAAAGTTTTTATTGGCAACCACGACCGTCTGGTTTTGGAGGTCGCTCGCATAAAAGTCCAAGCCAGGCCCAAAGGAAACTTCGTTGACAATATACGAGTCCACTGGCGCTTCCACTAGGTTGTAGGGCAATTTGTCATATTTCCAGTTGGTATAATTGGACCATTGATTCCGTTCGTATACGTCGTTCCTTCTAAAAAACCACATCCAGTTCGAAGATAAGCCATTCGAGTCAAGACGGTAACGGTTGGTTCCTGTAATCTGTTGCACGACATCTTCCTTGACGGTTTTGATTAAATAACTTTGGTCCTCTTTCGCAAAGACCTTGGACTCTTCTTCCGTCACAAATCCAAAGGTAGAGATGAGATGAACGTCTGCGTTCCATGTGGTGGTCTTGTTGGTGTAGTCTGCCTCTCGTAAAAGCATCGAGGGAGGCGGCTGTAAAAAACGATAGAGGGCATGGGCTTCCTTGATAAAGTTTGGTCTCACGGGGGATTCGTCAAACGGATTCGAGGTCACATCGTTGATGGTGAACAATTCGCGAATGGGTCGCATCACCACTTCAATCGTGACTTCGTTGTATTGTAGCGACACCATGGGTAATGCCATTTTAGAAGAGTTCATAAACCAGAAATGAAGCGGGACATAGATGGTTCGACCCGGAATAGAGGGATTGGACATACCGAGAGGTTGGGTGGGGACTGATTTGATGAAATAACTATTGGGATAACGATTGGGTCTTCCATAAGCAATTTCAGGCTTGTATAATTCAGGTTCATGACCAATCATTTGAAGAAATAAATCCTTTTTGCTCTTGTCAAAATCTCTTTCTACCATATTTTTGATGTATTCTCCGGAAAATTCCTGAATGACCTGGCCGCCGATGAGACAACGAACCCGTCGAATGGCATTTGTGCCGATATGCTCTATCCATCGAAATTCATAATTTCTCCATTTGTCCAGTGTCGACGCAGGCTGTATCATGGTGCTCCAAATGTCGGGCAAATTAAATGCCAGAAACGCATCCATCAAGAGGTCGCCATTTCGAGGCACTTTGAACGTGAGATGGGTATCCTCATTTAATTTTAAAGAACGTAATCCTTCGTAATCGATTCTAAATTTTTGCATACCAAAATTTGTATATTTAGAATAGACCGTTTTGAAAAAGGTTTTACTGGGGTTTCCATTCAAGATGACATTTTGGTTTCCATACGAGATGATATTCAATAAACCGCCACCCATGCTCTTCTATATAGTTTTGTTTATTTAAATCTTAGTTAAAACCTTTTTTTATCCCGGAAACATATGGACCAAGTCAATGAAGTCTTACAAAAGGTTTCCGCGAGCCCAGGCGTGCCTATCGCGATATTTCTATTCCTTTTATTTTTCTTCCTGTATGTTTTTGTCAGCTTGAAAAAAAGAAGTTATCGGTGTAATGTGTTGAGTAAAACCGAGAAGCAAACCTCTATCAAACCCTTGTCTAAATTCAAAGCAGATGTCTCGTTGAACAAGGTCTATGTGAAGACGGCCTACAACTGTTGTTGTGCGGGGGAATTCAAAAACGATTATGTGGATTTGTGTGCCCTCATCAATTGTGCTAAGCAAGGGGTTCGAGCGCTGGATTTTACCATCTTTTCGCTCAACGAAGAACCCGTCGTCTCTGCGTCCTCGTTTGTGAGTCCACTCTATAAGGAGGAATACAACAGCTTGCCCTTTTCAGAAGTGATGCAGCAAGTGAAACGTTCCTTTATGCATGACAGCATCAATTGTCCAAATACGAACGACCCCTTGTTCCTCATTTTCCGTATTCAAAGTAGACATAAAAAGACCTACGATAAGATGTATGAGGTATTACAATCTTCCTTTGGCACTGGAAATACGGCAGGGAATCTACTCTTTACCGACGTTCAGTCCATCCATAGGACAACCCTAACCCAATTGATTGGAAAGGTGATTATCATGATAGACACCACTGGATTGTTGGGATACGAATCCAGTAATCTAAGCAAACTATCCATGGTGAATTTTGGCACAATTGAAAATCGTATCATACGCGCCAAAGACGTTTACGACGAGAACAAACGTAAACGTAACCCATTGACCATCCTCTATCCCGATTTAAAAACCTCCAGCGACAACTACGACTTTAGTCTTGGATTCCCGCTAGGGATTCAATTCATTGGAATGAATTTTCAGACCAAGGACAAATACTTGGACGCATACAATGCGTTTTTTTCCGACGCTGCGTTTAAACCCTTTCCGGACAGTGTGATAATGTCATAACTTTTTTAGACAGGATATACAATGAGCGACTTGGATAAAGCCGTGGAGGAAAACCTCAAGATACAGCATGGGATTACTCGTCTAAAATACATGAAACCGGAAGTCTTTGACATTGTGGAAAAATACATGAAAAAAAACAAGCTGATTGGATATGGAGGGCATGCACTGAACCTTTATTTACCACGGCAGAAGCAATTTTATAGCTTATGGGATATTCCAGATTACGACTTCTTCTCTTCCAATGCCATTCGGGATTGTAAACAATTGGCCAAAGAATTAGCACAACACACGGACGAGGTAGAAGTCAAGTCGGCCATGTTTGATGGCACCTATAAAATCTTTGTCAACTTTGTTCCGTTGGTGGACATTACGCATCTAGAAGAACCCTTGTATAAGGTATTGCTGAAATCCTCACATAAGATAGAAGGGATTCACTATGTGCCTTATAGTTACTTGAAAATGAGCTTGTATCTGGAATTGTCTCGTCCATTGGGGGACGTGGGTCGATGGAGCAAAATCTACAAGCGACTCCAATTGTTGGAAGAGGAACATCCGACGCTCCGAGACAAGGCGTTGATTCAGAACGAACCTCCTCCGCCCTTTTTCAAGACGTTGATACAGCGACTACAACCCTTTGTCTTGGCCGGCGAATTTGGTTTAACCTACTACCATACCATGTTTCCTGTCGAATATCGCCAAAAACATCCACGAAATGTCATGGTCTTTACAGAAGACCCCAATGAGGTCTTGTCTCTGTTCAAGGATATCCACTATACCTTCCATGTCTATCAGAACAAGTTCACTCGTGTATGTGAGGTATCGTTTGAACAGGTGCCGATGTTGTATATTGTTTCTCTCGAGTCTTGTCAATCGTATAATATCCTAGAACGATATGGGAAACGGTTCAAAATCGCCAGTTATGACACGATACTTTCCACGTATTATGGTATGACGTTTTTAAATATTCCATCCATTTCTTCGGAATCCCTCTTGTTATCTTGTGCGTTGCTTACGGCGTGCAAGGACAAGAAAACAAAACAGATGAGACGGTTTCGTATGCCATGTATTGGCTATCAGCCTTCGCTAGAAGATATACGCAAACGTCGAGGTGCCAAATTTACAGTTTACAAGAAGACGGGTAAATACAAAGAGTTATTTTTTTCGTTATCGACCCACCAAAAAGAGCATACACAAGACCAAAGTTAAAACATTATAAAAAAATTGATTTGACCTTTTTGTCCAAGGAGACCATAACAAACGATGAAAATCATGAACCAAAACGGAAAACACCAACTTCGCCGGTCCGACCGCATTCGCAAGAACGTCCAGATTAAGTTACTGGAGGAAGACCCCTATCATTTCCACAAGAAACAATGCAGGTTGTTGGATGTTCTTGAACGAAAGATTGAGGTCCTTGAAAAGCGAGTGGATTCCTTAGAGAAGGAACGGGACCTCTCGGAATCCGTTGCAGATGAAGTGGAGGATGAAGTGGAGGATGAAGAGGAGGAAGAGGATGAAGACGAAGATTATGACCCAACCGAGGACGCTTCACAAGAGTCATCTTCCGAAGCTCCTGACGCAGTCGAAGCGGTCGAAGCCACCGAAGCGGTCGCACCTGTTGAGGTTCCTATGAAACCCCTTGTCCCTCAGAGTGAATTTCCATGGGACGTCGTCATCTTTCTTGTAGGATGTATCTACTTGGTCTATTACTATGAGCCTCCACATGTATCCGCGGCCTATGCGTTCCGACATGCCATCGAAAGCTCGGAGAGCTTATAAACGATAACCTTTTGAATTACGTGTGCGGTTAGCCGTGCCTTTTTTCTTTCGGGTTTGAAAGTTTTCGCGCGGTTTAGAGGGCATAGGGACCTCTTTTGCCAAGATGGACAAGGTCCCCGCCGTCCATGGCAGAGGGTCCGCTGTGAACTTACGCCAAAAGAAGGATTCCATGTGTAGTGCCGTTTCTATTTCTTCCGTCGTAATGGTGGTATAGGTTTTGGGATTCTTGCCAATCTCCTCTTGTAATACCTTGTTTCGTCGATACAAATCCTTCTCGAGTAGAGTTTGTCCCAAGGTCTGGTTCTCTTCTTTGAGTTTCAACAATCTGGATTTGGTATCTTCCCAGTTGTCAAACGTGATTTCCATGGGCTTGACAAAGTCCTCGTTTGGGACGATGCCGATGGACGAGAGGAAAAACTCGTCGCCTACATGCATCTTATGGAAAAAGTCCAGATGGGGGCTTTTTAAAAGCTTGTTCACGTGATACCGAGACAAACACATACGCGCATAATGTTTTTGAAAAGACGGGATGGATGTATACCGAGGCTGAGACTCGATGCGTTCTTGACGGTCGTATTGACTGAGTCGCATGAATTTGACATAGGATGTCCGTTCGTCATCCTTTTTCAAATAATGGTAAAAGGGTTCAAATGGCTTCAGTGGGATACACGACTCGCTAATGGTGACAAACTTGATATTGGTTGGGTCTTTCATCGCTTCTCGAAGTAAACATTCATAGGCTTGTGTAATAAATCCCCACCCAGTCTCGACACGTTTCGGAATAAGGGCGTCTCGCAGCCATTTCGTCTGGACCTTTTCTGGAAACTTGGGGTGACTATAGACACTGTATTTTCCCTTGAATCCTTCGAAATAACGGGTCCATACTTCAGGTTGATTTACATCTCCAATGGTCAAGAATAAAAAGGCAATTTTCGGTTGTCTGAATCGATAGAGTGTATCCATTCGTAGTGGGGAAGAATAGGGAAAGGGTTGGATGGAACGTGCCAACGGTTTCTCCGGCATCACAAAGATGCTGTTCCATAAAGGAGGGAGTCTGTCCAATACTTCTCGGATAGCTGATTCTGCATTTGAATAAAAGGTAAAATACACTCGTAAGCAACGTTTCAAGATTGCGTCTGGTATCTCTTTGACCATGGAGACCAATATCAGGTCCGTGTCATCCGGCACTTCTTGAATCAAGGGGTCACTTTTGTCTCCGAATAGTTTTACGACCAAACGATTCTTCGGGACATGTAGGGTTGGGGTAAAGTAAGGCGTGGTCTTTCTCAAGAAAAAGGAACCCTCCATGCGTTCCAAGTCTCCTTCCAAGAGTTTCCCAAAGGTCGTGGGATGCTTTTGAACGCCGCGCGTGAGCCAATCTACGTAGACGGTCTTTTTCTCGGTATACGTATACGCGGGCTGTATAAACTTGAGACAACTCAAAAAATACAATTCATCTGCTGCTGCCGAGCTCTTATAAGGACAGGCGTCTAGATAGGCATCGTATTCTCTATGATGGTCTAAGATGAGCCCAGCGTCTTGTCTCGACAGACACCACCACTGACTAGTCTTCCATTCCGTGCCGATGCTGTTTTGACCCATCCCATGAAACATGGATTTATTGGACAGACCCTTTATTAACGCCTGGTAAGAGACGAGAGGATACACATCATGGGACAACAACATAAACCATTCATGTTGTCCCTCGTAGGCGACCCGTAAGAGCTCGAGGGTAGCATCCACGATACTCCGTTTCCCCCATTCGGTTGGAACCGACATGACTGTATAGGACGATTTCGAAAGAGGCTCTTTGGTGTTCAGATACACCGGTTTTCCCTTTAACCATGCCTTTGTTTTTTCATGAAGGAGTCCCTTGTAGGTGAGACAAAGGAAAGCAACCTTGTCCATTATATCTAGCACACATAAAATCTAGATAGAATGATAGATAGGTTTATCCTTTAAAACGGAAGCTTCACTGCAGAAAGGTCAATCACGCTAATACTCAGAAATAGTGCCGAGCCGAACACGATGGAATAGACCAGTATTCCCACCTTGGAAATGCCGCCAACGGGGTCGCGGAAATGGTCGCCAAAGACCACCGCCAAAATATTCAGGATATAGGCCTTGACTTTCAAGTCGCTAAACAAGACAAAGAACAACATGGCCAACAGAATCACTTTGTGTGTATCCTTGACCGGCGAACTCTCCTCTTCGAACCTCACGTGCTTTTGTTGCGGCCTCTCTGGATAAATCGAGACATCGTCCATCCGATGTGCCTGCATTTGCATATGTTCCTCGGGTAACTGAGTGTGGCTTGGCGGGTTGCTATCGACGGGCAGGTCATTGATGTTGGTTGTGTTCTCCATAATAGATAGACAAGTATTCTAAAACGCGAATTCTTACACATTATTAAACGTCCACTGTTTTCTTGTTGGGGTCGCAGGTCACCATCTTCTCGGTCGGCTCGTAACACTTCTTGTTGTATTGGATGAGCTTCTTTTTGCTAAAATCGGGTGACGTATACACAATACAACTACGCGAGTTGCAACTCATGCGAAACAAAGTAGATAGACCAAGACCCAAGATAATCGACATTAAAATTACGCCAGTGCGGCTACTGAGGAAACGTTTGAGGTCAATCATTAGAATAGGCGTTTATTTTTGTAAAAGGATGCTATGATATTGCGAAGCGTCAGATGGACAGGCCTTTTCTTTGAACTCGTAAGAGAAACAGGTATCGGTCTTGTCCTTGTATTGGTATTCTTTGATGTTGTCAGGCGTAGGATAAAGAATCATCACTTTTCGGTGGTCATCTGAGATGTAAATGTAGAGCAGACCAATCGCTAAACTCACCAGAAAGTATCGGAAATCGATATACTTTCCCATTAGTGTAGTTGTATATTTTAATCCTCTTATAGCTTGATTTCTTGAACGGGTCGATACAAGGTATACATTCGAAATTCGTTCCCCTCTTCTTTCATCTCTCGCATAAACCGAGACAATAGCTTTTGTTGGAATGGACGTTGTTGCTTGTAAATGTCTTTTTTCTCTTGAACGTCGTCCGTCTTTCGATAGGTATCCATAAGCCGAGACAAGGCATCTTCTGCTTTGGTGTATTCCTCGCGTAATTGTGCCTCTCGCTTGTCTCGGGTGCCCAACAATTCATTGTATTGAGCCTTTGCCTGGTCCAGTTGTAGTTTTACGTTATCAAATTCTTGTATCGTATCATGTAAATCATAGGAAATATCCATCTCGTATCGTTTCAAAAGTTCTTCCAAGCCTTGGATAAGGGTTCTGAGCTCTTGCATGCGACTACGTAGGTCTTGATGAGGGATGCGGTCCAAAGGGACCATCTTGATGGACACTCCTTTTCGTTTGGCCATGGCCTCTTGTTTTGATTTATCCCTGTAATAGGAATTGACCTTTTCTTTATACTCCATTATAAAGACGGAGGATAATCTTAAAAAGGAATGTTCGTAAAAACTTCCTGTTTCATTTTTTGATAATGCTGTAATTTGGATAGGATATATTCTCTCTTTTTCTTTTCTTTCTCTCGTTTTAGAAAAGGGTCTTGTTTCCCTTTGTAAGAGTACCACAGGATAAAAGAAAAGAACACGACAAACACGATAAAAAGACCCAGATTTAACAACAGGCTGTTTTGTTCAAACTTATACTCGTTACTCATTCGTAGCTCGGAGTTCAACACCTTTTTAATCGTGGGTTCGACCAACGAGGGTTCATTCATATTAAGTATAGTATTCGACTAAAAAATATAATAGTATACTACAAATATGAGCTCACTCGGCAATTTGGCCAATACTGGATTAGTCAATTATATCTCTTTTTGTTTTTTGTTCTTTGTGTTAAAATTCAAGTATTATCCGGAGAATGGCCTCACGTGGATGGTTGCGTTTGTGGTGATGAGTTTTGTGATTCAACTGATTATCAATATTTACTTGACCTCGTTGCCTGAATTGTGTGGACAAGCCGACTTCAACATTGCCATCTATGCAACCATTGTGCCATGGCTGGCTATTTTTGTCCTGTTTTCGGTTTGTCTCAGTATATTTCCTGGGTGGATTCGTTTGTTTTCAAATACGTTTGGGTCTTCGGCCGCATACATGTATGGTCTCAAAGAAACCATAGATAAGATTTTTACAGTAGAAAACAGAACGGATGCAGAACGGGACCAGACCAACTTCCAACTCTTGAAAGCATTGGACTCTCTGTATTCCGACCGAGACACCCTTATCCAAGAGCTCGATATAAGTGACGTATTCTTTAATGAGAAAGGAGAAATCGTGTGGAAATCCTTCACGGGAACCTTGAAAATGTTGTTACTCACGGCGGAGATTGAACAGAGCACGCTGAAGGACCTCTATTACTGTATCTTGCTAAAGGATAATGTTGCCTTTTTTGTCTGGTTCATGTTGATTGGTATACTCTCTGTATTGGTCAGCACCAATACGTTGATGAACGAGGGTTGTTCGACGAAAAAGGGTGGTGCCTTTGACATTATTTTTAATCGAACCTAAGGTTATGCCGCAATAAAGATGGTTTGGTAACGTAAATGGATGACATAGAGCACTACAAAATAAGAGAATATCGCAAGCAAAATGCTCGCCAGCCATAAGGGTAAAATGGTGGTATTTTTATACCCTACGCCAAACGGTCGTAACATGTCCTGTCCTTTTTCATAGAGGATATTCGGTTTCAAAAGGACCAATCCTATATACAGAACAAGATAGAGAAATAGAATGAAGACGATACGGTTTATATCCATTACTATAACTAAGCGAATATTTAAAAATATTCGTCTCCGTCATTTCCTTCTTTATTCTCGCCATCGTCTAATCCGTAGGTTCCGAAAATTTCGGTTTCTTCGGGTGTTTTATCCATTCCTTTTTCGATTTTCATGGCTTCTTCGTATACATCCTCATAGACATTCTTGTCGTATTTAAAAATACTTTTCCCCAGACCTAGACCCCATTCTCCTAATTTCAACTCCTTCATGGTGTTTTGAGCCTTGCGGGCCTCCTTGGTGAGCTGCTTCAAGGTATCCGTCTTGATGTCTACCTCGGACTTCTTGGCCATGTCTGAAAGATAGTTGATATAGGTGGGGTCAAAGTTCAGTGCAGTCTTGTCCTCTGCATTCAAAAGAGTAATCAACACGCGCAGAAACTGTTTCAATCGGTCCGTGGTGTTTAACTCATACAAGAGAGAGACATAGATGTAATGATACAGACTACGCTTGCTCTTGGGCGACATGTCTAACTTTATCCAACGTGCGAAATGAAGGGTGGGCTCCTTTTTCTGCCATGCGTCCAATACACCCAAGACTTCTGGGTCCGAGACAAAGGAATACATAGAACCGTCGTATTGTTCTACATATTCCTCCAGCATCTTCTTGTGTTTATGATTTAAATTCCATCGCACCGGAACCATATGGTCTTTGACCTTGCCATTGTAAAAGCTAGAAGCATGATGTAACTTTTGGGGCAAAATAAAAAGGATGAGTTCGATTTTATTCCACAGGATTTTGGACATGAAAGTCGTGTGTTCCAGGTCTGCAGGTAGGAACCCGTTTTTCTTTTCGGACTTAAACCGCTGATTGATACGTAAACAATCTTCGTATTTTTTTTGGAAGATTTTCTCTTTCACCGTGCCGAGAATGGCCAAAATCTTTCGCTCGGCTTCTTCTTCGCAAAAGTCAATCAATTCCTTGTCCTTTTTGCCTCGAATCCATTGGTCGATGGGATGTTCGACAACGACCGTAGAGGCCTTGTCCTCCGAGACAAATTTCAGCATTTTAAGTGAATGGTCCTTGAGCATCTCCATAAAGAGCTCTTCGCTGATAGGTTTGACCCGTTTCAGTTTGTCTATTTTGACCGCAAGACTGTCCTTTTTATTGTAATCAGGAGGCACCGTAATCCCGTATTTCTTTAATTCATTTGGCTCTTTGAATTCAGAGTCCATTGAAAACCATTGGATGACACCCTTGTAGATGGTTTCGTCCGTGATGGCACCCGTCATTTGAACCATGCGCCGTTGGGTAGGCTTTGCCGAATACATGAGATTGGGCTGTAAAAGGTCTTCCTGTCGATGAGACGCCTGGATAAGTTTTTTAAACTGGGAAAGCTCGGTTGCCACCGAGGTATGCTTGAGAAAGTAATCCAATGTATCATTGTTTTCGTAACAGCATGTATTCACCAGGCGATTTGGCAACAACGCGTCTTGTGACTTGACGTGTTCATTGATTTTGTGTTGAATACGAAACGACAACACCTGCTGTTGAATCGATGGAACGGTCGAGTTTCCATTCAAGGGCATAAATTGATAGAGTCGTGGACTGAATCTATCCCATGGAAAGGTTTCTGTTTGTTTCGGGGCTTCTTCCACGACTTGTTCACGTCGTAACTGGAGTTGGTCCTTGACCTCTTGTATCTCTAATACATATTTCTTAAGGAAAGCCACGGACATTTGCAAAAGGGACTCTTTGGGGACCTTCTTGAAGGCCGCCCACGGTAGCGTGGTCCCTTTTGAAAGTTCCATCGCAATACAGACCACAAACTCGAGACCTCCCAGCTTCTCCTCTTCTTCGAGTGGAAACCCAGCCAAGCTTCGCTTACAATGAGGCATCGGGGATGCGCCTTTCTTTCGGTCCATGGTCTGTAAATAGACAAGGACATGGGTGATTAAGGAATAGAGATAAATCTGCTGTTGTTCTCGACCCTTTTTCTTTTCAATGCCAGCGAGCAAGGTCGAATTTCGGATGCGTTCCATCAGTTCCTGTCTCTCGTTTTCGTCCAAGACAAATCCCGTGTAACGAACTAGGGTAAGCAGAGAGGTTTTCTGGATTTGCTCGTCTTCGGTCAGTTCCTTCTCAAAGACTTCGTCCGAGGCAATCACTTCATGGTAAATGTCCTTGAATCCATTCTCTGTATAATCCTCTCCATCATCAAAGGTAATGTTTTTAATGGGGTATCCACTGTGTTTGTCTACATAATAGTCTCCTTGGTCGCTGAGGACGCCTTGGCGGTCGCAGATTCGCTGTAGGGTATCCACGTAGTCGTCTTTTCGCAAAAAGGCTTCGGCAATTTCCAAGAGAAACGCTGGGACTAATTTGACACCCGTTTCGATACAATAAAACCAATTGGGGTCTGTGCCTACCTTGGTATAGAGTGAAATAAAGAGTTGTAGAGCCTTGTATTTCAATTCCAGTTGGGATTCCATCAAGATACGTTTTCGCAATTCCAGATGTGGAGACACGGGGGTCGCATTCGCCTGTTGCTGTTCCAACGATTTGTAGAACTTTTTCTCGTTTTCATAGGCAAGGTCCGATAAGAGTTTACGCTGTTGAATGGACTGTAATCGTTTCTTATGAATGGGGTCATCTAGCGAGACTTTTCGGAATTCCTCTTGGCGTAGACGGTCCACTTGAAACGTTTGTATCATTTCGGATACTCGCTTTTTGAATTGGTCGCGTTTATGGTCATCACACTTACCTACGAGTTTGACACCCGTGCTTTTATCCGAGTCGTAGGAACAACTGTCTGCAACCCACTCGGTATCTTTCCATACATAGGGGATGTTACCTTCCATGTTGATGGCTCTGGACCCATTGACCACCCGGGTCTTGGCAATAAACTCCTTGACGAACTGTACCAAGGACTTGTCAAAATGGGCTTCCACTGGGTCACCTCCCAATACGTGTTTCAATTTATCCAAGATTTCTTGATAGGTGAGAGGCTCACGACGTTCAATCAGTTTCTTCGCCAAGTAGTCCTCTGCCGGAATGTATTTACCTTCATAGGGGATATCTTGTAGCACAATACGACCTTTTTCTTCCACAATCTTTTCTTCTGAGGTGTAATGCCGATGAATGACCTCTTCTTGTGGTGATTCAAACTCTTTTTGAATGGCCTCCATAAATTGGGACAGCTCTTCCTCGCTCAAGTTCAGCTGAGGTTTGTTCTTGAGGAATTGCAACATGTAATACTGGTATCCATCGATGAGACCGTATTTCATTTTTTCACTCATGGAATAGTAGGCGTCTTTCAGGGCCACATAATCCTGTGTCAGTTCTGGCAAAAAAGACACTCGCTTGACCGTTGTCTCGACTGGGTTCATGTTGTCTTTTCTTGATTGCTGCTCCTTGGTGCGCAGGGACTGAATATTGGTTTCGATTCGTTTGACTAAATTTTGATACAAGGAAACATCCATCTTGGAAATCTTGAAATGTTCCAATTCTTTCAGCGCTTGACTGAAATTCACAAAATCACGATTGAGATAGCAATCGATAAAGTCGTCCAGGCTAGGCATGACCTTCTCGATGTATTCTTTGTAATCTGCACATTCATTCCGATACCAGGTCAGCTTCACAGGGTTGCTCCATTCACAGGAAGATACAAAGGAAGGTTCGACCTCCGTCACGATATAATCGTCCGCGTGATTTCGAAACAAGAGGTCGTAATAAGGCATCCTGGCATGATTGGAGAGAGTGAGCACGGAGTCTCCCAACGAGTGGATAGAATTCATAAAGGACCGAGGTCTTACCACCAGAGAAGACGAGACAAACGGTTCGTCGATAGGAATGGAATAGAGTTCATTGAGTAAATAGACTTCTTCGTAGGTTTGGGTATGTTCTCTGGCGCCTACATTCTTATCTACAATCAAGGATTGGAATGGCTTTAATATGGCCTGTAAGTATCCCAGGAAAGGAGAGGTTGGACTAAACTCGGGCATTTTAAAGTCAAACTCTCTCTCCATGCTCGCCTCGTCCAGCACGGTATAATAAGAAGGAAGGTCGTAATCTTCATACGTGCTATGTTTGATTTTGACAGACTGACTTGCGGGCGTGACTAGTGGGTTTCCTTGTAAGAAACTATTCAGGTAAGGGTCTTTCGGAAGCTGTGTAGAATAGACACCCTTGTCGTATCGTATGTATTCTTGTTTGAGCTCATGGTAACGATGAACGACGTTGTAAATCTTTTTCATGGCATAGGTATTCCGTTTCTTTTCATCGATTTGCAAGAGCAAGTTTTCCACCAAATCATTGGTTTCTTGTTCGCGGGTGTAAAAGAGAGGAACCTCGGCATCCTCTTCAATCTCCCCCAGTTCACCTTCCTCGTCTACGTCTTCGACTTCCACTTCATCCTCTTGTTTAAATTCCTCTGTCTCAACCTCCTTCTTCGGCCTCTTCGTTTTTGTCTCGGGTTCAGGTAGGACAATATCAGGAGGAATGATTTCTTGGATAGAAAACACTTCGTCTGGTAATCCATACAACACTGGAATGTAATAGGTGCCATTTTCGGTAAGTATTTCAAGCAACCCAGTCGAGCTAATGATTTTACCTTGAATGGTATCCGTGCCCTCGGCATCAAATTGAACCTCGACCCACTTTCCAGGAAATAACAAGTGCTGTTGTGCATATCCTTCTTCGGCTGGCACATAGACAATTTCAATGTCTTCCAGGTCGGGGTCGTTCAGTTTCAAGGTAAAGGTAGATTGGTCTTGAGCACGCAGTAAAAGTTCATCACTCTTGCATTTCTCTACAAAAAAAACATTCTCCTTGTAGGTATCCTGTTTCGTATGAATACGGATGAGATTACCATAGGTGATTGTCATTTAGATAACCAGTTATTTTATTTTATATGATTTTATATCCTATTTAGGCACCTACAGTCGCGATTTTCTCATAGATTTCAATCACGTGTCGTGACACTTGGTCCAGGTAGGAAACCAATACCTCGAGCGGCTTGTCCTCATTCCGATACGAGAAGGAGATGAAACAGTGACTGTCGTGTGGATGAACCTTTTTGAAAGCAATGTAGAGAAACTCCTGTCGGAACATCAAGTTTAGGTAATTCTCAATGAGTTTACCTAGGGTAAAATCGTCTTGTTCAATTCGCAGATGATAAATAGGAACGGTATTGGTTTCCTCTTTGTAAATCGCAAAAGGCTCAATCGTGTCATAACGCTCCTCTGACACGGCCGTCTGTGTGCTTAGAAAGAGGTTCAGGTCTTGAAAACGCTCGATGAGATAGTTACATGCTTTGGTTAACAACTTGTTCGGTTCAAAGATACCATTCGAGTGAATCACCATGTGGTATTGGTTGGGAAGGAATAAACGTTGTGCATCCAAGAGTTGGAAATCCTTACGGTCGACTTCATCCTTGATTTTGGACATGGCCTCCTTGACCTTGGCGTCATCCTCTAAGTTGTAATAACAGCATTTCGATACCACATTCCAGCAAGCGTCTTCCTTGGCACAACCCGTGGTAAAGGAAAGCGACAACTCTAGGCCCTCGGGTTCGTCCGTTTCGGTCAGTTTAGGCATGAGCACACAGATGGGGATAAAGTCTTGGCTCACGGGGTCGGGTGGGAACATCTTTCGGACTTGAACGGGGTCGACTGCCTTTCCATTCACTTGATTGATGAGCTTAAAGTCGCGCGTGGTCACATACAAGAGTTCATTGGTATGGTTCTGGACATTCAACACCACCTTGAAGTTCTGAACAAAGTTCTCATACTTGGTATCGTCGCTGACAAAGATGGGAATACATTGAATGCGATGTTTGAGATACTCGTTGTTAAACTTGGTCTTGTTCCGTATAAACTCCAATTTGTTTTGAGCATAGGGAAATCCCCGAAAGACGAGCGTCTCGATGCGAGTGAGCAACACACGTCGCAGTGAATTGACTACGCTGACATCTACCCCGTGAATGTTAAACTCGAGGGAGTTCTCTTTTTCGGTCACTTCGCTCAGTTTGAAGTCCATTGTATATATCTTGTATTTTACATTTAAATCAAATCAATTTTATTGATTCATTACACAAATCATTTTTTGGATTCATTCCATAAATCCATTTTAAAGAAGCAAAATTTATTGAATTCGGTTATGTGTTTATTTTTCATGGAAAAAATACAAGAGATAGTAATGAATGACGCACCTAAACATGAACTCTATTTTAGCCATTTTTGTAAGTTCTCTTCCGCCATCTTACAAGAATTGAACAAGGCAGGGTTTCAGGATAAGTTTGTCTATTTATGCATCGACAAGCGTGTGGTCCGTAATAACATTACCTATATTTTATTACCGGGTGGGAAGGAATTCCCTTTGCCTCCGATGATTAGTCGTGTGCCTGTTTTACTGCTGAAACCTAAATTTGAAATTCTATCCGGGAATCAAATTTTAGAATACATCAAGCCTCAAATCAATACCATCAAGCAAGAGAAGACGATGCTTTACGAAGAACCCAATCCGTTCGACCTGAGTCGGGATACCGTCAAACGGTCAGGCGTGATGAGTGATAACTTTAGCTTCCTGGACTCTAGTCCCAACGAATTGACGCCGCAGGGGAATGGCGGGATGAGACAAATGTATACGTATAGCGGGATTGACGGGCCGCCGACCTTTAGCACCAACATGGAGGCTGTGGAAGGAGACAAAAAATCCAAAATGAATTACTCGATGGAAGAGATTGAGCAAATGCGGAATGCAGATATACCTGGTCCGAAGCGAGCTTAGATATTCACTCTTACTATTTTATTGTATTCATATAATGCCACACAAAAGTAAACGGCGTAGGCGTAAAAGTGGTCTCAAACCAAATAACACTAGACGTAATGGAACTAGGAATCGAAATAGTGCAACGAATACAACCCCAAAAGCATCAGAGTTTCGATACCCTATAGCAAGCCAAAATACAGAGTCTGGATACGATACAGCATCAAGCCAAAATTCATACTCTGGATACGATACAGCATCAAGCCAAAATACAGAGTCTAGAAACCATAAAACACGGCGCCTAAATACATTACATGAAGAATCGTCAAAACCCAAGGATAGGTTCACAGCAACGGTAAATGTTACACATGCAATACCTCTACCTGAAAAGTGTAGAGTATTTGTAACAGATATAAGACATGTCCCGGTCGAATTACAGGTTTCAAGTGTTGGCGAGACAATTGAACACGGCAAGATAAAACGTATGGACAACGGACTTGGTCTAAGTCTAGGCTTTATAGACGAACAATTTACTTTCGCACCTTATCAAACGACCAAATTTGTCCTTAAAGTGCGTAACGAATTTGGCTATCATGTTGGATATGTCGTAGGAGTTTTTTCATATTCTCTCTATGACATAGATGCTATCTCCTATCTCTCCTCCGAGGATTTACATAGAAACAAAAGAGGCAGAAAAAACGCCCAAACATCAATGCCAGCAGGAACACGGCAAATTAAGGCCGGAGACCCTTATGTCGAGCTTACATTAGTTGGACTGGATGAGGAACATGCTGAAACATCGGGATTTACGGGTTATCACCTTTTGGCCATATGTATAGGGTTAGTGAATGACTTCCATTTACCCCCTTTGGATTATTATACAAGGCTTCCAGATTTGGAGACTTTGATTAAAGTACCCAGACCACTCAATGGACTGGCTTATCCATTTTACGCATCTTCTGTTCCTTGGGCATTAGAATTCTATAAAAGGAATGGATTTTTGGAATTCCAGCCTATTATGGTGGGGGATAAACTGGTATATAGAAATCCACTTACAGGCAGTGAATCAAATCCTATACATGAATACCCCCTCTTTTTACCTGCGTAAAAAGATATAAAAATAACTATGTTTCCATTATAATGTCCGTTCCAGACAAGTTTGCTCAGGTCTATCAGGAGTTTACCAATGACCTGTATACGACTTTTCCTGAGCTCAAAGAAGTCCCACTGGGGACGACGGAGGAAGTCTATGCCTATTGTCTCGAGCTTTATCCCAAGGTCTTCTTCGAGGTCCTCTACGAGAATGAGACATTCTTTGAGGTGCCTCGTTTCATGTTGCCCAACATTGACTTTAAGAACTTGATGGAGGATGACAAGATTACGGAGAAAACGAAAAAGACCATCTGGAAATACCTTCAGCTCATACTGTTTGCCGTGTTGGAGCAAGTGGAAAACAAAGATTCCTTTGGCGATACCTCGAAACTGTTCGAGGCCATTCATCAGGAAGACTTGCACAAGAAAATCATGGAGACCATGGGCGAGATGAAGGACCTCTTTACGCCGCATGACGTTTCAGGGGAAGGTATTTCCGGTGAGATACCAGGTTCTCCTTTTGACGACCCGGAGAAAATCAAGAGCCATTTAGAGGGATTGATGGACGGGAAGATTGGGTCGCTGGCCAAGGAGATTGCGATGGAGGCGACCAAGGAACTGGGCGACGTCGAAGACAAGGACGAGTTTATGAAGCAGCTCATGAAAAACCCTACGAAAATCATGGAGCTTGTCAAGAATATCGGGACCACTTTGGAGACGAAGATTAAGAAGGGTGACCTCAAAGAGAGTGAACTTCTCGAAGAGGCTGCCGAGATTATGAAGAAGATGACGATGATGCCTGGGATGAAGGAGATGATGAGCAAGATGGGGATGGGAGGCAAGATGGATTTCAAGGGCATGAGCAACAAAATTCAAGAAAATATCAAGATTACTAAGACCAAGGAACGACTCCAGCGAAAACGAGAGGAGCGGGCAGCAGCAAAGCCCGAAGGGCGGGACGCAGGTCCTGCTCCGATTATCACAGAAAAGTCGGCCGATACTTTTATTGTCGATGTAGACGGGTCCAAGCCCGCCAAGAGCAAAGGCAAGAAGAAAAAGAACAAGAAATAATCATCCTTAAAATATAATCATGTATATATATGAACTTTTGGGGGGATAATCCAACCTTACTCTTTGACTCGAGGTATATACAAGAAATATGGATTTATGACGGGATGGACCGAAACCAGTCCCTGAATGCTTTGTCTCGACTCATCATCGTGCTCTCTGTGATTGGGTTTGCTTGTTTCAATCGTATCCTTTTTCTTGTCATAGGAGGTATCTTGTTGGGGTGTATCGTTCTCTTTCACAATAGCCAGAAAGAGAACTTTGAAACCGAATTGTCCGACTACCAGCGCATTGACCAATCCAACCCCTTGAACAACGTCTTGATGCAAGACTACAAATACAACCCCATGAAAACGGCTGAACCCAAGGACTATGGCGAACAAAAGGAAAAGAGTATCAACGACAAGACCAAACAATTTATTTTACAGGAAAACAAAAGCAATTCTCAGATTGGAGACCTGTTTAAAAATAAAGCAGACCAGTTTCAATTTGAACAGTCTTTAAGGCCCTTTCATACCAACCCGGTTACGACGGTAGACCAGTCTGAATACAAGGATTTTTTAAAATACTGTTACGGGGTGTTGCCCTCCGACAAGCCGTTACGCATCTTTTAATCTAACTTCTATAACTTTTAACTTTTAACTTCTACATTTGTCTCGGGTTTTTTATCCGAGACAAATCCGAGACAAAACCTAGACAAAATCTGTAAAGGATAAAATAAAATATCTCTTTACAACTATATGAGTGTTGTGGATTTCCAATTTGACCAGTTGAGCCGAATCGGGAATGACGCCGTGACCAATACCCAGAAAGGCATCATGAACCAGCACTATTCAAATTACAATCTCATGAACCCTTATACCCAGTCCTGTAATACGACTCTGGAGTTTGCCACGAGCCAGCCCAATCTCTTTTTCAGGGGCACGTATGGCGTCGGACCCAACGGGTGCAATGTAGAGCAATCGACCCAGTTGCAACAGAGCAAGAATACCACCAACAATATCAAGGTTTCACTTCACCAGAGACCTTACCTGTCAGTTCCCTTTTTAGGACGCGGGAACGTGAATGTCGCAGCCGAGAACGAGCTCAAGTTCGGGGATACCTTTAAAGAGAAAAAGAGTGTGATTCAGATGTCAGAGACGGATTATCTTCCTTTGGAGAGTTTTCCTCTTTACGACAAGGACGTGATGGTCAAGAAGAGTGGCCTGGAGTCTGGATGGTTTGTCGGCACAGACACGCGCGAACTCTACAAACAAAACACACCCAAGGCATAAAATAAATATACTATCTAGTATATGGCTTCTACGCGCAATCTGAATACCGCCCTGGACTACCAATCCGAGAAACGAAAAGACCAAGAACATCTTGCCTACAATACCTTTCGCGGCTTTGGTGTAAATCACGCACCGACTCTCTTCACCAACGGCCCCAACCCTTCCATCTATGCCGGTCAAATCGACCGGAATGCCATTGACGTGGAGTCGATGCTTCGAGGGATACGTTCGACCGATTTAGAAGGCACGCCCTTCAAGGCTTCTCCCTCTCCTGTCCTGCTCCAGGAAACCTCGTATTACAAAAAGGTTCCCTTGATGATGCCCGACCCTTATATCTCGTTAAATCGGGAACGTCCGAATTATTTAAACTAACCTAGTATATATGGCGTTTACTCGATTTCACGATGACCCAGACCGTATCTCTCGAAAATTAACCGAGTCCACCCAGATGGGTATCTATCATTTAAATACCCCAGGGAATGGCATGTCAAACCCCTACATCGATGACGTTCACGTTCGCTTGCAGAAATGGGGTGCCAATCTACAGACGAATGGTTTCGAGGTAAGTCAGTCTTTACGACCCAAGACACTGTCTCGAGATGCGATTCCCTATACCAAACCTCAAACTCGGTCCAACACGTATGGAACAACCACATTTGCCGTGGATGAGTCGCGCACCTCACTCCCTGCCTGGACCTTCCGTGAAAAACCACAGGCACAGTATGCTTTTCTACCACTGAATCCACAAGCCAATCTCTTTTTCAAGTTTGATAACAATTGCCCCACGCGTATGCTTGAAAAAGATTATTATCGTTCTGCTTACTATTAAAATATTTATTTATACTAATGGCCCAAATCGCAATACCCGTCGTGATGTTAGGGGCCTTGTATTTAATGTCCAACGACAAGTCTAAGAAAGAGGGATTTAAAGAACTCTCGGTCGCCAACGTCGAAGACCCCACGCTCCTGTTGAAGGATACCGAGAACAAGGTGGTCAGTAAGTCGGGAACTTCGAAATATGGCATGAACATTGAAGGCGATTACTCTCAGTATCAGGATAAGTATTTTACACCGAAGCAAGAAGATTCCAAGAAGCTGTTTCGTTCCTTGGACGGAAACGACATTTTAACCGAAGATGTCAAACATAGCAACATGCAGATGTTTTACAATTCGAAATCGTATGGTTCAAACTTTACAGACAATCAAATTCTGGATAGCAAGGATGGAAAAGGTTCACTCTTTATTGAAAAGAAAGAAATCTCGTCCTTTTTTAAGCCCACGGAGAAGGTGACTGCCGTGTTTGGGAATCAGAATCAAAATGACTTTTACCAGTCTCGCGTGCAAGAGTCGTCGAGACATGCCAACGACAAGCCTTGGCAGGAAATCAAAGACCAAAAGGGGAACAATGGGTTTAATTGGGGACTCAACGAGCAACAGCGACCCAAGACTGTGGATGAACTACGCGTGGCAACCAATCCCAAATCCAATTATGAGAACAACTATCAAGCCCCAGCCTATGACCCGAAACAAATTGCCACGTCTCAGGAACAAATGGGTAAGTTTATCAAGAAAACACCTGAAACCTTCCGGGCCTATCATGGCGTAGAAAGTGCGGGGATTGCGGGCGGAATTGAGCGCCCTCGCAACAAACCCATCGAGATGTTGACCAAGGAAGAACGCGAGAGCACCACGTTTGAATATTACGGCGTGAAGTTGGGCGAGGAAATGGGTTATGCAAACAAGGGACAAGAGGGCACCGTCCACAAACAATCCTATTTGGGAGCAGACCCTCTGAACCTTGCTCCCCAAGGACAATTTCCCACGACACAGCAAAATTATGGGAAAGAAAGTTATACCTCCTATACCAACAGTCGAGACAGTCAAGAAGACTATTACGGAACGGTGGGAGGTATGTTTATGGCCAATGTCGTAGACCCTATTGTCAAAACGTTGCGTTACAGTAAAAAAATGAATACCATTGACCAGACCTATCAGATCAATCTCAAGGGAGGTGCGAAACCTTTGGTGTTTAATCCACATGAACAACTGGCCACCACTCACCGCGAGATGGACGTGGAAAAGATTGGATTAAACTACCTTCATACAGACCGCCAACAAGGAACGACTGGGTATCAGGTGGCCAACCCGTATATAGAAGCGACCCAGCGACAGTCTACTCAGGGCGAGGTCTTTGGTCAACCCAAGGGAAAACAAAAGAACAAATCGTATGATGCGGAATACAATCAACGCAATATCGTGCGTGATGTCACCAATCGATTCCCCCTGGGAAATGCCAAACAATTGAACGTCGAAACCAATTACACCAGTTCGAACCGTGTGGTGGAAAACGATTACCGACAGATGGGGCGAGCCGCCTCGGTGCCAGACACACGGTTTTTAGGGGCCTCGACGAGCGAACCTCAGCAATACCGCATCGCCAATCAGGACCCCACGTTCGACTTGTTGAAAGCGTTCAAGAGTAATCCATACACACAACCCATTGGAAGTGTGGCTTAAATAAAATATAAAATATAGATAGATACTATAGATGCAAACGAACCCAACTTTATCGACCTTATTGCCTTCGTTTCTTGTGACGATTGTTTCTTTTTTGGTGTTGGATACCCTCTACTTTAGCTTGATCTATACCTACATGAAAGAAACCATTGAAAACCTACAACGTAAACCGCTCGCCATACGTTACAGTTCGGCTTTAGTCTGCTATCTTGCCATGACAGCCTTATTGGTCTATTTTGTTGTAATCAAAAAACAGACAATCACGGAAGCCTTCTTTTTAGGGTTTCTGGTCTATCTCATTTACGAGACTACCAATTATGCCATTCTGAGGGACTGGCCCCTTTCACTTGTCGTTATCGACAGTCTATGGGGAGGCATCCTCTTCATGCTGGTTGCCATGATAAATAAAATATTTGTATCATCTATATGAAAGCCATGTCTAATTCATCTTCTGGGTTGTCAAGTTTCATGTTTTTCTCGGTCTTTAGCGGCGTGTTGGGTGCACTGGCGTCCATGGCCTTGGTGGGTCTCATTTGTCTCACCTTTTTTGGATTGGGTTATTACCTGATTGTGGCCTATAACAAAAAGGGAACCAAGCTGTTTGAGGACATTCAGCCCATGCAATATTTAGGTATCCTGCTCTGCTTCATTGGTTGTCTTCCATTTATCCAATATTTCTTCTTTGGGTTATTGTCCAATGCCGGAGGTATGGTGTTTGACCAGATGTTTGGCGGGGAGTAATCATGTTCTAATGTAAGATTTGACTTCTATAGATTCGATAGAAGTCAAATTATAAGTATAACTTAACGGACTAAAATATACAACGCATCTCCCCATCCATGCGGGGTCATGTTGGTCAATACCCGTTTAAAATGAAACGTAGACAAAAACGCGTCAATTTCACCAATCAATCCGCACTCCTTGTAGAGTTCCTTCTCGTTTACTTCTAAATAAATGGCTTTGGCGTGTTGTATCGATTGTATAGAACCTTTCAATGCCATAAGTTCTGCTCCTTGAATATCAAAATTCCAAAAATCATAGTTGGCTGCGTCCAACTGTTTTCTTTCAAAAAAGGTGTCTATCGTAACCGATTTTTGTGCGATTTCTTCTACATAAAAAATGTGAGGATGTTCCTGAAGATGTGTGCCTAACTCTAGCACACTAGAGGACTGACCGTTGTTTGAAACATGAAACACAACTTCTTCGTCATCTTTGTCTGTGACAACGGCGTTGTAAACGTTGGGTATACCTCGTTCTACGGCCTTGTCTACCTTGGACGGGAGTGCGTCTATCCAAACAATATTATTGGAGGATATACCCATTCTATGATAAAAGTCCAACTCTTCACATTCATGTGCTCCGATATGAAGGGCTCCGTGAAGTTCTATGTTTTGAGAATTTAATACGTGCTTGATGATTTCGAAAGGAATCAACATACGATAACCGGATAGATGAATTTATTCAATCAAACGTATTTACCTTAGCGGCCTCAAGTATTTGAACAAGAGCTGCTCCACGACTTCATGCAAACGTTCAGGCAATTGGTCAGGCAATCCTCTATAGACTTCGACATGGTCCTCAATGAATACGAGTTGACCTTGTTCCATCTTCAGATGATAATCTTTGTAGGGAACGCCGCCAACCATGGTTGTTTTACATAGAAACGGTTCGGGTTTATGCGTTAGGAAATGAATGCCTATACTCTCGTCTGGGTCTACGACTTCATAGGTTTCATATCCCCATGTATCGGTTGGATTCTCTTCAAAAAAACAGAGACAACGTTGTTCGGCGTATTGTCCAATAATGGTTTCATGGTTCTGTTTATGGATGTTCATGCTATCGATAGGATAGGGTTCTGTGTTTACCTGGTCTACATACAAGGGTTCCAAAAAGTAAAAGGCTGGGTCCAGAATGTAATAACTTGTCTCGGTCAAGGGCACAAGCAGCGAGACGTGACAGATATCCGGTGTTCCCTCGACTCGAAAGATGCTAGGAACACTTGCGGGCACGATGAAAGAACGTATCTTGTGATTGGTGTATAAGTATCGTTTGAGAAAGGTGGTCATCGCGATACAGTTTCCAGAATGGTATTTGTCCAAGGTATGCGAGGACAGAGATAGACGATAAGAGTGATAGGGAAAGGTCGAAAAGGCAATGTTTTCATAACAAGCCTCTAATGCCTTTTGGATAGCCTCTTTCGGCACGGTTTGGTTAAAGAGGATAATCTCTCTTCGTTTCATTATATCATATAGAGAAATAATGAAAGGTAGTTTAGATGGAAATGATAAGTTCTTTACTGGAGACGTATCGCACGTCACGTAACCTACCTCATTTGTTGCTTCATGGGGATGTCCATTCGGGGAAACGAAAGGCGTTACAGCAATTTCTGAATGAGATTTATACCCCAGAAGAGAAACAACAATACTGTATGTTTATTGAATGTTCCATGTGCAAAGGGATCAAGATGATACGGGACGACATTAAAGAATTCGTCAAGCAACAGTGTATTCATCCACATCTGTTTAAGAGCATCATTTTATATGATGCGGAAAATCTCACAATTGATGCGCAGTATTCGTTGCGTCGTTGTATTGAAATTTACAGCAACAAGAATCGTTTCTTTATTGTGACGTCTTACAAGGATAAGTTATTGAACCCCATTTGTTCGCGGTTTGTCCATGTATATTTTTCGGGGAAGATGAGCGTGACTCCGTTGCCCGAGTTACCTCCCGAGTATACCCAATGGAAAGAACAAGGGGGTCTCGAGTTCATCGAACTACTTTATAAAAATGGGATACATGGTGACCGATTGTTACAACATTATACACCGAATGGCCAGCTAAATGAGTTTACATTCTTTTACGAAGAATTATGTAAAAAGGTAAAACACGAGAAGATGATACTCTTTTTTATCCTGAAACAATTTGAACCCAGTCTTTTCGTTTAGAAATTCGTTTAGAAAATGCGTTTTCTTTATCTAAATCTATATATGGATGATTCAACGTCAAATATATTACAGGAATCCAAAAATGAATGGTCTATTCTGCTCATGAATTACGTGACCCCTCATATCATGGACGGCTTTCGGTCCATCTTTAACGAGTCGGTTCAGCTGTGTGATACGAATGAAGAACCCGAGAAGTATTTGATGACCTTTCAGAACTTGTTAACCCGAATTCCCAAATGGAACCAGCAGACCATTGACTTGGAGAAGGAACGGATTGTCAAGATGTGTAACTGTGCCTATTTGGAAGATTTGGTGGTGTGTGTTCACATTATCCAGATGAAGATTTTGAGTTGTGTTCGGGTCGGGTCCGAGACCAAGAAACTCAATATTGACATTCCTGATTTTGGATTGTTCGTTCACCAAGTGTATACCAATGTGGCGCGAAAGCTCTATTCTTCGATTTACATCTTTGAGCTAGAGGTATCGGGTCTCGAGAAGCAAAAGCGGACGCGCGAGTTTGAGCTTTTGGTCCAGGTCTGCATCATGAACACGATTCGAGACCGTATTCCTATCGAGGCTCTGCTCCGTCAGTATATCGATGAGTCGACCGAATACATTACCAAGGAACCTGATGCCAAACCAGAGAAGCCCGTAGAGAAACCCGTAGAGAAGCCGCCAGAGAAACCCGTAGAGAAGCCGCCAGAGAAGCCGATAGAAATCCCTCAACCCATCAAAGAACCCATATGCCCTGTACCTGAACCGGTCTGCATCCCTATCGAGGTAGAGGAACCTAAACCCAAACTCTCTTTTAATCCAGAAGTAGAAACCTTTGACCTCCCCCCCTTGGAATCGCCCGACGAGTTTAAAATAGGGGAAGACATTCCTATTCAGGCTCTCTGTTTCGACGACATGGACAAGGGTGAAACCTTGGATTTAGGCATCGTTGAACTGTAAATCGTTTGATGTCGACTTTTTTTCTTCCTTTTAAGTGTAATGGAGGAAATCTATCTTGGACTCATCGCAGGAGGTATGTTTTTTGTGGTCAAGCTTATTCTGGAGAAACTCAAATACGAGACAGAGAAACCGAACCTGTTGCGAGACAGTTTCTTGGTCACCGTTATCCTGATTAGTCTTTTGTATTTGAAAACGGAATATTTGAAAACGGTCGACATGAAGACACCTGTCTTTGTCAATGAGCCCGGTTTTTAATGTGTTTATAATAGAAAAAATAAGTATTACAATTTGTAATGGAGATTAAACAAATTGTAATATGGGGGGCATAAAC